>Ga0114923_10002372_pt1 | contig 12785 bp, 9 predicted proteins | sample SumtaG_FD_89578 | JGI IMG/M metagenome (GOLD analysis project Ga0114923, IMG submission 89578) | Deep subsurface microbial communities from Indian Ocean to uncover new lineages of life (NeLLi) - Sumatra_00157 metaG | ecosystem: Environmental > Aquatic > Marine > Oceanic > Sediment | place: near... | reverse complement strand
GTCCGCGCTTTTATTGTTTTATCAGGCAGGCCACGTACGCCAGGCACAAAAAATCCACAAGCAGATGCAGCAGCTTTATGCTCGCGATGAAAATGACCAACTTCGCCCCCAGATGAAGCTGTCCCTGGTTGACTATGCCAGGTGGGTACTTGAACGCCAGCTCAAAGACCTCGGCTACAGCGAGGCCAGGAAAATAGTCCAGATGCTGCTGAGAGAAAGTTATTTCAGGTATGCCGTACGGGACGATGACGAGGCTTTCGGCAGGGAAAAAATGGCTGAGGGCGTTTATAAGCACTACCGAGCAAAGTACAGCGATGAAAACAGGATTGACCTGCCTGATATGAGACTGTTAAGGTATACCGCGCTGCTCGATTTTCTAAATGACGAACAATATCCGTTCGACTTAAGACTTAGCCTGCGTGCCAGAATCAGAGTCGAAAGGCCTGAGCTCGCCGGGCAGTTGGAGGCCCAGGAGCGGCGAATGTTGGACGCCTCGCAGCAATCACCTTGATGACCGAATGCTGCACGCCGACGCAAGGCCATAGCCCAACCTGGTTTCTGATGCTTGAGAAGTTACTGCAAAAACTCACAACCGCACAGAAAAAAGCCGTTCTCCACAAAGAAGGGCCGCTGCTTGTGCTTGCCGGGCCCGGAAGCGGCAAGACACGAGTTATCACTTACAGACTTGCCGCCCTTATCCATTCCGGCGTAAGCTGCCACAATATCTGCGCCATTACCTTTACCAACAAGGCCGCCGAAGAAATGCGCCAAAGGGCAACTGCACTCGGCGCAGCAGGTGGCGCCCATATCAGCACCTTTCACTCCCTCTGTGTCCGGATACTCCGCAGGTACGCACGAACCGTTGGCATAAGGGTAAATTTCAGCATCTACAATGCCTCTGAGCAGGCCAGGTGCATCAAACAGGCCGTCAAAGATTGCGAACTTGACACTGCAAATTTCTCGCCGGCACGATGTCTCAACGCCATATCCGCCCTCAAGAACAAACTAATCGATACCAAAACCTTTGCCGAGCAGGCCGATGATTTCTTCACAACAACTCTGGCAAAAATCTATGACTGCTATCAGCGAATTCTGGCCGACAATAACGCCCTCGATTTTGACGATTTGCTGCTTAAAGCCGCTCAATTGCTGCAGGATAACTCTGAGGTCTGCACCGAGCTTGGGACACGTTTCAAATACCTGCTCATCGACGAGTACCAGGACACTAATCGCGCCCAGTATATAATTGCCAGATGCCTTGTCCTGGCGCACAACAACATCTGTGCTACAGGCGACCCGGACCAGTCAATTTACCGCTGGCGCGGGGCCGACATCCGCAACATCCTCGATTTTGAAACCGATTGGCCGGATGCGGTTGTGGTCAAGCTTGAAGAGAACTTCCGCAGCACACCCAATATCCTTCAATTGGCTGACAATCTCATCGCAGCCAACAAGAACCGAAAGCCCAAAAAACTCATCGCAACAAGAGACCCCGGCGACGATGCCGTCATAACCGCCTTCGAAGACGAAAAATACGAGGCAACGGGTGTCGCCGAGCAGATAAAACAATTGGCCAAAGATGGTGTGTCGCTAAAGGATACTGCGGTGTTCTATCGCGTAAATGCCGAAAGTCGTGTTCTCGAAGAGGCCTTTATAAAAAATAAAATCCCTTACCAGATTATCCGCGGCACCGAATTCTATAATAGAAAAGAAATACGCGATATGCTTGCGTATCTGAAGGTCCTTGCCAATGGCGACGACGAAATAGCCCTGTTGCGTATCATCAACACGCCTGCCAGAGGAATCGGAAAGACAACGATAAACAGGGTGCGAACCTATGCGGATGCAAACAACATCTCTTTTTATAATGCGCTGAAAAAGACCGACGGGGTCAGTTCTTTATCGAAAGGCCCCAGGGCCAAAATAGCGGTCTTCGTTGATATGGTCGAAGCTCTCAAAAAAGATACAGCGGGGCCGGTTGCCGCACTGACGGAAAGAATCTTTGTCGAGTCCGGCATCGAACAGGCACTCAAATCCGCAGGCTCCGAAGGCAAAGACGCCCTGGATAATATAAACGAATTGATAAATGCCGCGGCTAATTATGACAAAACCGCCGACGAACCGTCACTTATTGACTACCTTCAGCAGATTTCCCTGTTCAGCGACGTGGACTCTTACGACACCGCCGTCGACCGTGCCGCCCTGATGACTCTCCACGCGGCAAAAGGGCTGGAATTTGGGAACGTCTTTATAGTCGGCGTCGAGGAGGGCCTGCTGCCCCACGAAAGGACCGACGCAGAAGATGAAGACGACCTTGAGGAAGAACGCAGGCTTTTTTTCGTCGGTATCACCCGCGCGAAAAGTCGTCTTCACTTAAGCTACGCACGCTACCGCACCTTCCGCGGCCAGTTGCTCAGGACCATACCATCGCAATTTTTGTACGAGCTTGGCACAGGCTTCGAATCGTATCCTGCTCAAACCGGCAGTGACCTTGATTATGAACCCAGCGAGCCTGTCCGACCGTTCGCCCGCGGCCAGTTGGTCCATCACAACATCTTCGGCGTCGGCACCATACGTGAATTTGTCGATACGGGCGAAAACAGCACCGTCACGGTAAAATTTCACACAGGACAAACAAAAACCCTTATGATAAAATACGCGAACCTCACCAGAATATAAACGGGCCAAGGCCGATTCGATAAAGGGGCAAGTTATGGCTGTCTCGCAGATAAAGTTCTATTACAAGAATGTCACCGCTGAAGTAATAGGTGCCGAACACGGCATAACGGACTCACAGCTCAAGGAACTTGCCGAAAAGACAACGCCTTTAATCGCTCAATTGAACACCGAACGAAAGGCAGGCAAAACTCCTTATCGAGACCTGCCTTTCAATGAGCAAATCCCCGCACACGTCATGGCCCTGGCGGACGAACTAAGACCACGATGTGAAAACCTCGTTGTCCTCGGCATAGGCGGTTCCGCCCTGGGCAACATCGCGCTGCAAACAGCTCTTAATCCGTATATGTACAATCTCGACGATTCCCAGCGTCGCGGCCCGAGGCTGTTTGTTTTCGATAACGTCGACCCCGCTCAATTTGCTTCGTTTCTGGATTGGGCCTGCGACAAGCTCGACAAGACTATATTTAACGTCATAAGCAAGTCCGGCCGAACCGCAGAAACCGCAAGCCAGATGTTGATTGTTCGCAAAATGCTGCTCGACAAGCTCGGCCCCGATGGATTCAAAAATCAACTCGTTGCAACAACCGACCCCGGGGCAGGGACGCTTCGCAAAATCGCCGACGAATACGGCCTGAAGAGCCTCGAAGTTCCCGAAGGCGTCGGAGGGCGCTTCAGCGTGTTAAGTGCAGTCGGACTTTTCAGTGCTGCGATGTGCGGTATTGATATTGACGGCTTGCTGGCGGGCGCCCGCGATATGGATATCAGGGTCAGCGACACCGAGTTCTTCAAGAATCCCGCCGCAATTAACGCCGCCGTAAACTTCCACTATTACAAGCGGGCCAAGAGAATCTCGGTGATGATGCCCTACGGTTATGCCCTGAAGGATTTCGCCGACTGGTACCGCCAGCTATGGGCGGAAAGTCTCGGCAAGGCAAAGACCTTGACGGGCAGCAAAGTTCACATAGGCCCTACGCCGGTCAAGGCCCTCGGTGTCACCGACCAGCACAGCCAGGTACAGCTTTACCGCGAAGGCCCCAACGACAAGCTCTTCACGTTCCTGCAGGTGGATAATTTCGAAAAGGATGTGCAAATAGGCCCTGCCCCTGATTGTGCCGCGGAACTCGATTACCTCGCGGGCAAAGACCTGGGCAAACTCATAAACAGTGAAAAAACTGCCACCGAGTTCGCATTGCTCAAGAGCAATCGCCCATGTGTGACCATCAGCTTTGACCGCGTCAATCCGTATACGATAGGCCAGTTTATATATCTGTTTGAGGTAACGACTTCGTTGGCAGGCGGTCTTTTTGGAATCAACGCCTACGACCAGCCTGCCGTAGAACTCGGCAAGGAGGCGACCTTTGCGCTTATGGGTCGGGCCGGCGGCGAAAATTTAGCAGAGCAGATTAAGCCCTTTGCCCGGCTTGACGAACGCTTCATCGTCTGATAGACTTGACAGCGGGTGGGCTTCAGTATTAAAAGAGGTTAGTCCGATGGATTTTGCAGTGATAATGGCAGGCGGCATGGGCAAAAGACTTTGGCCCTTGAGCCGCAAGCACCGTCCCAAACAGGTCCTCAAACTGCTCGACGGCCAGACGCTTCTACGCCGCTGCTTCAACAGATTGAAACCGATATTTGACACGCGAAACATTATCGTGCTGACCAATGCCGGCTATGCGGACGTTGTCCGCGAGAACCTGCCGGAACTTCCGTTCAACAACGTAATTGCCGAACCCGCTGTTCGTGACACTGCCGGCGCCATTGGTCTGGCCGCGGCCATCCTGACCAAATACGACCCCAATGCCACGATGGTTGTCGTAACCGCCGACCAGCTCATCGAACCCGACGAGGTCCTCTGTACGGCAATCAGGGATGGGCTGGCCTTTGTAAACAAAAACCCGGATGACCTTTTTACCTTCGGCATCAAGCCCACATTCCCGGCAACTCAGTACGGCTATATAAAGTGCACGGACCCCTGCAAGTGCGATGATTGTCAAAACGAGATTTTTACCGTTGAATCGTTCAAGGAAAAACCCGACGCCAAAACCGCGCAACAGTACCTCGAAACCGCAAATTATTGCTGGAACTCCGGGATGTTTGTCTGGAAGGCAAAGACGATTCTCGCCGGTCTCGAAAAATTCCTGCCTGCTGCCACAGAGCCCCTGCGACGCATCGCGCGGGCCTGGGACGGGCCGAATCAGCAGGCCGTACTACAGGACTGGTTCGTCAGGCTGCCAAAAATCAGCATCGATTTTGCCGTTATGGAAAAGGCTGACAACGTCCGCGCCATCATGCTCGATTGTCACTGGCTTGACATAGGCTCTTTCGCCGCCCTTGCCGATATCATAAGCTCCGACGCCGACGACAACGTCGTCGTCGCCGACCACAGCCAACTGCTCGATTGCAAAAACTCCATAATCATTACCGAGCAAAAGGGCCATCTCATCGCCGCCATTGGCCTGGACAATATCGTCGTCGCCCACAGCCCCGATGTGACCCTGATTTGCCGTGCCGACCAGACCGACAAAATAAAACAGCTCCTCGAAAAAATAGAGAAAAAAGGCACCACCAAATTCCTGTAAGAACCGCCCCGGCGATTCACGAGCTACGAGCTACGAGATACGATTCACGAGATACGAGAAAATGCGATATCTGGCCATAGATTACGGCGGCAAAAACATCGGCCTGGCTGTCTGTGATGCCGACGAAACCATCTGTTCGCCGTATGCTGTAATTGAAGCAGGCAAAGGGCCATTCGAAAAAATTGCCGAAATAATAAAGTCAGAAAATATCGACGTCGTTGTTGTCGGCCTGCCCGTGAATATGGACGGCTCTTACGGCCCACAGGCACAGGTGTCACTTAAATTCGCCACTAAGCTAAAACAGTTCATCGATGTCCCCGTCCAGTTTCAGGATGAACGGCTGTCCAGCTTCGCCGCCGAAGAAAAATTTGCCGATGTTGAACTGCCCAAAAAACAAAGGATCAAAAAACTCGACGCCGTCGCCGCCGCTCACATCCTCGAAGCCTTCCTCGAAAGCAAAAATACTTGACCCCCGAATTCATTCGGTAGCTATCGTGTTAAACACGGCACGCTAACCGTTATTTTTTTCATCTTTCGGGCGATGTTTCCACCTTCGGTGCAGCCACCAGTATTGGCTGGGGTCCTCGCGGACGAAATCTTCAATGGCCTTTGTGTACTGGGCTGTTATCCATTCAATCGGGTCTTTTCTGCGTTTCCATTCTTTTGGAAAGATGATGCGATTTATCCCGATTTCAAAAAAGAATTTGTTATCAACTCTCCTGCTGTAACTTACCCCAATCGGTATGTTATTTGTTGCTGCTAATAGCGCGATGCTTTTGTACGTACTTGCCTTTCGCCCGAAAAAGTCCACGAATATCCCCTTGCGTCCCGCGTCCTGGTCGGCAATAAAGCAAAGCGTCGCTCCTTCACCGGTAATCCGGTACATCATTTCGGCTGCGCCCTTTTTGTCGACAATTTTCTGCCCCGCCCGTTGCCGCACGCCGTAAAGGTAATCGTTTATGAACCTGTTATCCAAAGGCCGGGCGATACTGTACGTATTAAAACCGAACAGCCCCAGCATATACCCCATTATTTCGAAGTTGCTGTAATGCGCCGCCACCATCAGCATCCCGTTGCCTTCTTTCATTAGCCATTTGGCCTGCTCGGCCGTCACAAACCGAGAATACTGGCGCCAGTTATGTTTCTTCACCAGCCGCGGCGTAAACAATACATCCACCGCCAGCATTGCGATATGCTCGAAACTGCGTTTTCCTGTCTGTTCGTACCATGCAGCATCTTTGTCCGGATAGCTTGCCCGAAGATTATCCAGCGCCCGTTTTCGTCCCCGGTGATAAAACTTCCACAGTATCCTGCCCAAAAACGCCGCGAAAGCCAGATTGGTTTCCACATCAAAAAGATAAAGGAATATGACCAGCACCCGAAGTGCAGCATACTGCAGCCAATCGGTGTAGGGATTGGCTTTTTTCTTTTTCTTCTTTTTCCGCTGATACATCCTGGCCATAGACCGTGATTGTAGGGGCAAAACCGTCCCTGTCAAGCCGTTGTATTTTATCCACCGCCCATTTTGCCCGCGGTTTGTTTGGCCTTCGCCTGCCCTGCCTGGCCAAAAGGGTTTGACCCTGAACGCCGATTCTGTTATCTTGCGCCATTTTAAGGACGGCCGGCAAATGAAAATAGACTCTTTTATCCTCGGAGCATACCAGACGAATTGTTTCGTTCTCCGCCCCGACGAACACGTCAAACAGTGCCTGATAATAGATGCCGGGCTTGAGGCCGAACCGCTCATCACTTTTCTCAATGACAACCGCCTGGAACCTGTCGCGGTTATTCTCACGCACGGCCACGCAGACCACATCGTCGGTCTGCGGCCCCTGCGCCGGAATTTCCCGGACATCGAAGTTTACATCCACAAACTTGATGCCGAAATGCTCACCGGCGATATAGGCAATCTGTCCGAAATGACCGGCACAATATTCAAGACTGCTGTTGCGGAATATCTTGTTGATGACGGCGACCAAATCGCCAGAGCCGGCATAAACCTCCAGGTCCTGCACACACCCGGCCACACTCCCGGCGGAATCTGCCTTTACGCCCGGGACGAAAACCTGATTTTTGTCGGCGACACACTCTTTGCTGATTCGGTTGGCAGGACGGATTTTCCCGGCGGCAGCACGACCGAGCTAATCAATTCCATCAAAAACAAACTCTTGACTCTCCCCCCTCAGACCGCATGCTACCCCGGCCATGGTCCCGCCACTACTATCGACAGGGAAAAAGAATATAATCCGTTTCTACGGTAAGCGTCTTACCCTCGGCGAGTCACTGGTCACCAGCCGCAGCGGGCGGATTTACTGTGCTGCGGCGGTTTGCAGTTCGTGCGTGTGTTGGGTCTGAATTTGTTTCGGCAGAGTGAACAAGAACGTGCTGCCTTGTCCGACTTTTGATTCGACCCAGATTTTTCCGCCGTACATTTCGATGGCCTTTCTCACGACGGACAGGCCCACGCCGGTGCTTTCGTATTCATCTCGCGGCTTGAGGGTCTGGAAAATCTGGAAGATTTTATCGAAGTGCTGTTTTTCGATGCCGGGTCCGTTGTCTGCAACGCTGAACTGCCAGAACTGGCCGTCTTCTGCGCATCTGATGGTTATTTGGCCTTCGGGTTTATCCATATATTTTACGGCGTTGCTGAGCAGGTTCTGGAAGACCTGCGAGATGCGGGTCTTTTCGCAGTGTATGACGGGCAGATGGTTTTCGACTGTGACTGTGATGTTTTCCTGCGGGCAGATGAGGTCGATGATTTCGGGCACGAGTTCACTGAGGTCGACGGGAACTTTTTCTTCGTTTTCTCGGCCGACCCGCGAGTAATTCAGTATGCCCTCTATCAGGTTGCGCATTCTTACGACGCGTGAGGTGAGCAGGTTCATCTGCTCTTTTCCTTCGTCGTCGAGCTTGTCGGAGTAGTCTGCGACTATCCACTCGACGAGATTGTTTATGCCTCGCAGCGGGGCCTTGAGGTCGTGTGAGACGATGTGTGCGAAGTCCTTCAGCTCTTTGTTTGCGCTTTCGATTTGCCGCAGGAGTCTGGCCTGCTGCTGCTCGGACTTTTTGCGTTCAGTGACGTCGCGTGCGACCGCTACCATGTAGCTGTTCTTGTCGATGTCCATGAAGCGGACGTTGACTTCTACGGGGAAAGTGGAGCCGTTTTTTTGCTTGTGGAGTCCTTCGTAGACCAGGTCCTGGTTTTGCCGGACCTTGTTGGCGTGTTTTGTCCATGCATCGCTGCTGGATATTGTCTGGTCAATGTCCTTCACAGTCTTGTCCAGTAGTTCATCTCGGCTGTAGCCGAGGCTGGTGCAGGCGGTTTGATTGACGTCGATTAAACAGCCCCATTTCGGTTCGATTACGAAGATACAGTCGTTGGACCGGTCAATGAGGTCGCGGAACTGCTGGAGTTTCTCCGTGGCCTGTATTCTTTCGGCAGCGCCCGCCAGTCGGTGTGCGACGGCGTCCAACATATCACGCTCCTCCTTCAGGAAGGGCTGCTGGTGTGTATGTGTTTTTTCATCAATATAGTAGGCCTCGATTGCCCCGGATTTGCGGTCCCTGACCTTAAGCTCAACGTATTGGCTGAGTTCGCTTTTCCGGAAATTGTCGGTCTTGTACTGGACGCCGTCGAAGGTGATTCTGACACAAATATTGTCGGCGTGCTGATAGCCGTCGCGAATCAAATAAACAGCCTTACCGAAAATATCATCGAGGCCGTTGCCGGGCTTCTCGATAAGATTTGACAGGCCGTAAAGGCAGTTCAACTCTTTCAGCCGTTTGTGCAGTACTTTTTCGGCACGGGTATGGCCGTTGAGTTGTTGCTTCAACTTTGTATAAAGTGCGGGAGACTGCTTCGATTGTGGCCCGCCAGAGGATTTGGTCATACTGTATGATTCCTGCAGTTTGCGGAGCATATCATTCAACTCCTGTGCCAACTGGCCAATTTCATCCTTTGAGGTGTGTTCAAATTTCGTTCCCAACTGGCCGGCGGACATTTCAGATATGACCCCCCTGAGCTTTGCAAGCGGTTTTGATATAGTGCGTGAGATATAGAAAGCAATCAATATCGCCAGAAACAACCCGATAACAACAAGGGCCGCAACAACAATGGCGCTTGTTTCGGCAAGGCTCTTTGATTTTCCGAGGGCGTCGTCGATTGCTTTGCTATCGACGAGCAGGAACTGGTCATAGTCGATTCCTTCGCCGGCGGTATAGTCCTTCAATGCCTGCTCGTATTGTCTCTTTTGGTACCAGTATTCCGGGCTGTCCAACAATCCAAGGCCGTCCTCGGCGAGACCTTTGTTAACGAAGCTTATGGATTGATATTCCATTGTGATAAGGGCAAAGTTGGCGTTGTCGATGGCTTCAAAAAACTCTTTTTCGTGCGGGGATGCAGTTTCAAGCGCCTGTTTCAACAGCCGGTCCAGTTTCGGCTCGACATTCTGGTATCTTTGCTGCCATTTTTTGTCTCGCGTGAAGGCATAATTTCTGGCTGACTGTGTGAGGACCTCGTCGTAATATCGCATGGAGCCAAGCATTGCGTCAACGTTTGATTTGTGCATTATTCTCTTGAGGCTGCGTGGTATTTCGTTGGTCAAGGGCCTGGCAATCCAGTACATCTGGTACAACGAATAACAGCCGACGACGGCGACGAAGCCGCCGACCACGGCAAAGCCCAGCACCAACTTTTGACGTATCTTCATTTTCTCGCTCGCTTTCACAAACCGAATCGGTGTTTGCTTCACAATTATCAGCGTTTACCGGGCTGCGTGGTTGAAAACTGTGGCTCGACGACCAGGGCCATCGCATCCGGCAAAACGCTAACCTGTTTGCAGGCAATATAGTTAGCCGCTATTCGGTAACTATCGGTTAAAAGCGTTGGACACTTCTGTGTGAATCGGCCAGTCAAAGTCCTGTGTCGGCTGACAGGGGCTGTTGTTTGTGATATATGGTCGCTGTTTGCAGGCAGCAATTGCACTTGTTTCAAGCAGCTTGATTAATACCAGCTTTATCGGACACAGAGGGGGACAACCGAATATCGAAGAACGAACAAGAAACGGCGAAGCATGGAATTGATGAACGATTATTGATTATTGGGTGGGGCAGCGGCCATCGGCCGGTGATTTTTTATGGGACGGGCGAATTTTCTTTAATTTTGCGTTGGCGGCTTGTATACTCGCCGCTGTGTAACAGTTACTGGATTGCAACTGGGGACGGCCGGGATGAGCGGTAATCGTTAAAAGCTGGCGTGTTGGCGATATCGTCCGCGGCGGAGTGTTATGGCAGGGAAGCAAATTAAAGTCTCCAGAAGGATGCTGTTTACCTGGTGTATGCTGGGTGGTTTTATCCTTCTTCTTTCTCCTGGCAGCCTTACAAGTAAGCTGCCCCTTGCGTTCGCAAGGGTTTTTGGCTTTCCATTGCGTGTCGGCAGGAGCATTTCTCTTTCTGTAAACTCCCAACAGCCGGGCCCCGGCGGCGCCGATGGCATGGAAGTTCAATATCAAAACTATATCGCGAACCTGGAAGCGGAGTTGGAACAGGAACGGCGAAAGGTGGAGAAACTCAGCGGTTTGCGAAGCCGGCGTCCGCTGGAAGGGGCGAACCTTGTCTTTGCCGATGTTATTAAAGCTTCAGTGAGCGGTTTTCAGAGTGAGCTTATCATCAACCGGGGCCGGCGGGACGGTTTGGCCAGGGGTCAGTTTGTGCTTGGGGATAACAGTATCATCGGGACTGTTGCAACGGTCGACACGAGCACGGCATCGGTGAGGTTGATTACGGACCCGGCGTCGAGGATTGAAGTGACCATTGCAGATACGAGCAGGATAATGCAGGGTGCCGGGGGGAATTCGGCGAAGGTGGAGATGCTCTCGACCGAGCACAAGATAAAGCTGGGCCAGCGTGTTTATGCGAAGAAAAAGCCCGGCCTGCTTGATGTGGCGATGATAGCAGGCAAAGTGTCGCAGTGCAAAGTTGACGGGGCCCAGCCTCTTCTGTGGGACGTTACGGTGGAGCCGGCGTGCAATATGGAAACATTGAGCAGCGTAGCAGTGATAATTATGAATTCGCAGAAGGGGTCAAAGCGGTAGAATGCGATGGGTCCGGTTCGCAATTTTTGTCTGCGTAGTGACGCTGGTTCAGGCAAGTGTGCTGGATGTGATCGCGGTGACGGCGTTGCGCATAGGGCCGGATTTATTGCTGATTCTGCTGGTATTTTTTGCGGTTTATTTCAACACGACCGAAGCGGTGATAGCGGCGTTTACGGTGGGTTTTGCGGCTGACCTTGTTGTGGGAGTGATGGGGCCGAGAACGATAAGCTTCGGGATGTTCGGCACGGCGCTGGCGTATTTGAACCGTGTTATCGCCGTCCGTCAAAAGCCTTATCAGTCGCTTGCGATATTTGCAGTGGGTATTCTGGCGGGGCTGGTCGGTCATATACTCAGTCTTTTGAAATCGCAGCCTGTTGCGTCGAATATTTTAGCGAGGATTTTCTGGACATCGCTTTACTCTGCGGCGATTGGGCCGTTTTTGTTCTTGCCTTGTGCCTGGTGGATGCGTATAAAGACACATCGCTTCAACCGATGACGGCCGGGTACAAAGATGTACGGTAAACGAATCAAGATTTTCATTTCTGTCAGTATTTTTCTGCTGGTGGTCTGTCTGCTTCGGCTGGTGCAAATGCAGTTGCAGCCGGGCTCGGCCATCCAGGACAAAATCCGGGAGTTGAAATTAAGGCAGGGCCTGTACCGGCAGCTAAGGACGACGCGGGGCAGAATCCTCGACGGCAGGGGCAGGGTACTGGCGGTTGACAGGCCTCATTTCTACATTGGACTCAGCTATGAGCTGACTCGATTTGCCGATGGCAGGTACCGCGAATTGCGATTGCTACGGGCAAGGCTCAGGGACGATTCGGCGTCGGGGCTGTCTGAGGTGAGAACGGAACTCGGAATCGGGCTGGAAGAGTTGCGTCATACGATTGACAAATGCAGCCGTTTTGGGCCGAGCTATGAACAACTTGAAAAAAGAACCACGGAAATAAACAATGCTATCTGGCGGATACGCAGGCATCTCGCGTGGAAACGAAACTATCCTAACCAGGATTTTGCCCAGGCCGTGCCGGATGCCAATGAGCGGCTTTTGCTGACAGGGCGGGTTGATATCGCCGAGATGCACAAGCTCTGGCCGGTGGCGGAACTGAAGACAAGCGATGATATCTTCACGGCCCAGATGGAGTTTTCGGAGGTTGACGGTGTCGGAATTGTGTGCAAGGGCCGGCGGGTCTATCCGTACGGCGTCGCAGCGGCCCAGACGATAGGCTGGGTGGGCAGGGCAATACGAGAGGCGGACAAGGAGCTTTTCGAGCACGACCGTTTGCTGAGTTATCTCGATGATGAATTGTGTGGGCGCGAAGACGGGGTGGAGTTTGTTTGTGAGTCCGTTCTGCGGGGCAGAAGGGGCGAACTGATGTACGATATCGACGGGGAACTGGTCAGCAGCGTCGAGACCAGGCCGGGCAGGGACGTT
>Ga0114923_10002371_pt1 | contig 12786 bp, 14 predicted proteins | sample SumtaG_FD_89578 | JGI IMG/M metagenome (GOLD analysis project Ga0114923, IMG submission 89578) | Deep subsurface microbial communities from Indian Ocean to uncover new lineages of life (NeLLi) - Sumatra_00157 metaG | ecosystem: Environmental > Aquatic > Marine > Oceanic > Sediment | place: near... | reverse complement strand
GGAGGATGGTACTATTAAGCTTTTTATCCATAAATAAAGTTTTTAATTTTCGGTGCTGCTATTAAACAAATCCTTCTGCCTCTGAATGTCAATTATCATATTATCTGCCTGCACTAATAAACTTAAAAGTTCTTCGCAATGATCTTTATTAAGGCTGTTTATGCTGTTAATACCTGCTTTTTCTATGCTTATATATATTTTTGTAGACTCAATAGAGCCGTCTGTTGAAAAATTTACAATTATCCTTCTGTTATTATTCTCAATTGTCCCAATTTTACTTGAGTATTCTATTGTTATATTTTCACTTTCTATAGTATTTATAAATTCCAGGCCTAAAGTAACATAATCAAAAAACTGCTGTTTAATATTATCATCTAAAACAAGAGTTAATGTGGAATTGGTTATATTGACAACCTGATTGGTATCTATTTTGATTTCCAGATAATCTATTTCCGGAGGGCTTGATTTTTCATCTAAGCACGTTGTTGTCCCAACAACTATAGAGCTGTTTGAAAAAATATTAAACTGTATTAATAAGAACATAATGATTACTAAAATCTTTGTAATCATCCTATTATCTTTCACAATAATAAAATTATATATTTTATAGCCATATGTATCAAGAATAATTTAGATGAAAGCATATTGCGATGTTAAAGTTTGCATCTATCAGGCTGCAAAACACATACCTTATGCCGGCGGTATGTGTTTTTCCGCCTGATAGCATAATAACTATTTTAACATCCCAAAAAGCTTTTTTTTGGTGGGGTGGGAAGATAGTAGTGCAGATTTATTTTTTAAAGTATTAAGATTTTTCTTTTTTCATGCAGATTTTTCAATAGTGTACATTGTTTTTACGGGGTCAATATTTTTAAACTATTGGATAATCACTTTAAAAATATAAAATTTATTATTACATAGTCAATTTCGGTCTTGTAAATATTATATTGATATTCTACATTGATTTTTAATCAAATTATACAGGATTTTAAATTTGGATAAGGTTGATATTATTATAATCGGTGCTGGTGTTGTAGGCCTTGCAATTGCGGAAAAATTGTCAGGTACAGGAAAAGATATTCTCGTTTTAGAGAAGCATGACAGTTTTGGAAGAGAGACATCTTCGCGGAACAGCGAAGTGATTCACGCTGGCCTTTACAATCCAAAATCTACATTAAAAACAGAATTATGTATTAGAGGAAGAAATCTTCTTTATGAATTATGTGATAAGAATGGAATACAGTATAACAAAACAGGTAAAATTATAATTGCCATCACAGAGGATGAAATTGAAAAAGTATATAATTTAAAGGAAAAAGGCATAAATAATGGTGTAGAAGGGCTTACAATGTTAAATCAGAAAGAAGTCAACAAAATGGAACCTGACGTATTCTGCAAATTAGGATTATACTGTCCTGTATCCGGAATAATCGATACTCATGGTTTAATGAAATATTTTGAACAGGAAGCGGAAAAAAATGGAGTAACTCAAGTTTATAATTGTGAAGTAATAAATGTAAGTAAAAGTAACGGTTCATATACTATAGTAATAAATGATACCGACGGTGAAAAAATGGAGCTGCAAACAGATATTGTTATAAATTCAGCAGGATTAAGTTCAGACAAAATTGCAGAATTAGCAGGTATAAATATAGATAAAAATGATTACAGGCTTTCATACTGTAAGGGTGAATACTTTAGTGTTTCAAATAAACATAGAGGTAAAATCAAAAAGCTAATTTATCCTGTCCCAACACCTATAAGCTTAGGTACGCATGTTGTTCTAAGCCTGGACAAAAGGCTCAGGCTCGGCCCCAATGCATTTTATATAAACGAAATTGATTATGATGTTGATATTTCACACAAAGAGGAAATTTTTAAAGATACGAAAAACTTTTTACCGTTTATTGATTTAGATGATATACAGCCTGATATGGCCGGAATAAGGCCGAAGCTTCAAAAACCCGGAGAAGAATTCCGTGATTTTATTATAAAAGAAGAGTCGGAACTTGGATTTCCCGGACTGGTTAATTTGATTGGAATTGAATCCCCTGGTTTTACTTCCTGTGCTGCAATTGCAGAACTTGTAGAGAATTTAGTAAAAGAGCTATTTTAAGTGCATATAAATTAAGCCCCGCTGCTAAATTAAAATTTAGTAGCGGGGCTTTTTTATTTCATTTTATAATTAATTACTGTCTTATAGGGAAAATTGTTTTATTCGGTCCAGCCTTTATCCCTGCAGCTTGCTGTGGGATGAAGGCTATGAAACAGTTGCGGCTTGCCGCAGCTTTATAGAGCGAAGATTCCCCGGAGTTTACTCTATTGTATCTTCATTTTCCTCCATAATAATCGTCGTAATCTTCCGGATAAAAGACCTGGAACTGATATATTTGACTTCCGGTGCTTGTGTTCCACAAAATAGCAGTTCCGTCATCTCCACTGGATGCTATATAGCTGCCATTAGCACTGTAAGCAACAGACATCACCCAGTCTGAATGTCCATAGTAGGAATATTTTCTGTCACCTGTTCTAACATCCCATAGTATAACCTGATTATCATCACTTCCGGAAACAACATATCTTCCATCCGGTGAAAAGGCAACAGCTCTTACATAATCTGTATGTCCGTAAAATGTATTAACTATTCTGCCGGAATCGAGATCCCACAGTACAACATTACCGTCGTCTGAACCTGTAACTATATAAGAATTATTAGAGCTTATATCAACTCCACGGATCCAGTCTGAATGCCCGCCGTAATAAGTGGAAATAAGCTGGCCGGAATCTGCATCCCAGAGTATTGCTGTCTGATCATCTCCTCCGGAAACAATATATCTGCCGTCTGCGGAGAATCTAACGGAACGTACCCAGTCATTATGCCCTCTTAATGTTTTACTAAAACCTGAATCTATCTGCCAGATTTTAACTGTATAGTCTGCATTTGCAGTCGCAATTGTCCTTCCATCAGGAGAATACGATACAGCAAATACAACATCACCGTCATCAAACCTTGTAATTTCGTATCCGCTGTTTAAGTCCCAGATAATAGTTGAATAATCTTCGCTGCAGGTTGCCATTTCTGTGCCGTCCGGGCTGAAAGCAATTCCTGTAACAGCGCCGTAATGTCCGTAAAAAGACATTACAAGGTTATAGTTTCTTATGTCCCAGACTTCTACAGAACCGTCGAATCCGCCGGTAGCAAGATACCTGTTCTGTTCATCAAAAGCAACACTTGTAACACTGCCTTGATAATAATAACTGTCGTAATAATCATCATCATAATAACCGTATTCATCATCATAGTAGTAGTAATCACCCTGTAGACTGCTTATGAATTCTCCGCTGTATGAATCCCATACTATTACAGAATAATCATCACTTGCTGTTAGAACATAATTTCCAGTAGAGTCAAATGTAACACAGTTTATCATTTCTGAATGACCGCCCCACAATTCTACTGAGCCTCCTGTGGCAATATTCCATATGTATGCGGATGAGTCACCCTGTCCTGATACAATTTTATTTCCATCCGGAGAATATGCAATTGAATAAATATAACTGTCCAGATAACCGAGTGTGTCCAATAATCTTCCGCTCGAGACCTGCCATATCATTATGGTTCCATCATCACTACCTGATGCAATTGTATTTCCGTCGGGAGAAAAAGCAACGGATCTAACCCAGTCTGAATGTCCTGATAAAACTTTAACAACTCTTCCTGAATTGATATCCCATATTCTTACAGTCTGATCATCACCGCCGGATGCTACAAGCCTGCTGTCCGGAGAAAAAGCAACTCCCCTTACCCAGTCTGTGTGTCCGGTCATTTCTCTAATCATTCTTCCGGAATTAGCATCCCAGATTATTACTTTCTGGTCATCGCTTCCGGAAACAAGTTTTGTTCCATCCGGAGAAAAGGCAACAGACCTTACATAGTCACTATGTCCATATAAAGTCTGTATCATATTACCTGAGTATACATCCCATAACACCACAGTTCCGTCATCACTTGCAGAAGCAAGCATACTGCTGTCTGGAGAGAAAGCAACAGATCTTACATAATCTGAATGTCCATTTAAAGTATAAACAAGATAATTGCTGTGCATTTCCCAGATTTTTACAGAATAATCTGCGCTTCCTGTAGCAAAATAGTAACCGTCATTACTTGTTGCTACAGCTAATACATAACTGTTGTGAGCATCAGAGCTTTGGCCAAATAAAATTCCGCAAAAACTAAGTAAAGAGATTAAAGTGATTAATAATAGTTTTCTTATCATAATTTACTCCATATAAAAGTGTTTTATTCTTTATTAAATCATATATATAAATAATACCTTTTAGTTGTATAAAAGTATTAATTTTTTTTTAGGCCTTTTAAAGATAACATTCTCTCCAGTAAATAATAATAGAACAAAAATCCCTAAAAAACAGATTATTTTGTAAAATATTTGTAAAATATGCATTATTTTTGTAATAAAAAAATTGTTACACGCAAAGTATATTTGATAGATTTATATCCTATCAAATATACTTTAAAATATATAAAATTTCTATTAAAATTCTAAAATTAATGTAAAATAGAACTAGAAAAATAAATAATTAATTTAAATTCAGGAGGTAAAAAATGTTGTTTAATCTGTTAATATTTATTTTGGGTTTAATTTTTTTCTTTATACTTATGGGAATAAAAATAGTAAAAGAGTATGAAAGAGGTATTAAATTCACCTTTGGTAGATTTACAAGGATAATGGAGCCCGGTTTGCGTATAGTTGTTCCTGTAATTCAGAATTGGATGAAAGTTGATATTAGAATTAAAACTATTGATGTACCGGACCAGGATGCAATTACAAAGGACAATGTAAGTCTTAAGGTTAATGCTGTTTTATATTATAAAATTAGTGATTCTAAAAAGGCTATTTTAGCGGTCCAGAACTATAATTATGCTGTTTCTCAATTGGCCCAGACTACAATGCGTGATGTTGTCGGAGAAGTAACCTTAGATGAACTGTTAAGTAAAAGGGATACAATCAGCCAGAGGATAAAAGAAATAGTAGATAAAGCGTCAGATCCCTGGGGAATAAAAGTTGAATCCGTGGAACTTAAACATGTAGAATTGCCTGAGCAGCTTAAGCGTACTATCGGTAAGGAAGCAGAAGCAGAACGTGAAAAACGTGCAGTAATAATTAAAGCAGAAGGAGAATTAATTGCCGCAACAAATATGACTAAAGCCGCACATATGCTTGGAAAAGCACCTGGCGCGCTTCATCTAAGAACCCTGCAGAGTATTAATGATATGTCTTCGGATCATAGTAATACAGTGGTTTTTGCAGTGCCTCTGGAAATATTACGAGCTTTTGAATCAATAGCTAATAAAAAATAGGAAATATTTGTGTATTAATAATAATTAAGCATTCATGGGATTTTTGTACAGCCCTCATTTTATAGATACAGATTGAGGTTTTATAATTGTGCCGGACCTAAACCGCGAAATAGAGAGTATTTTACTTAACTCAGAAAAATCTGTTGAAACAAACTGAGGGATAGCATCTGCCTCAACATCATATACATATTCATCATATTTATAATTTTTACATGGATCTTTCCAGTAATGTTATCATATCAATATTCTTTATCAATTTTTATCAGATTTTGTATGTGATGTAAATCAACATTTCCATAAATTAAATTTGATAATTGTTAATATTTAAGTATAATAATAATTGCCAGAGTTATTATTAAAAACAGATAATGCCAAACAACAGGAAGATTTAAAATGAAGAGAAGTGAGATAAACCGCAGCATTAAAAAAGCAAAATACTTTTTTAAGAAGATAAATTTTCTACTTCCTCCATGGGCATTCTGGAAACCAGAGCAATGGAAAGGGAAGTATAATGAGTGCAGTGAGATTATGGATAACAAACTCGGCTTGGACATAACGGATTTCGGACTTGGGAAATTTATGGAAAAGAGCCTTTTGCTTTTTACAATTAAGAATGGAAATCCGAAAATAAATGATAAAACATATGCAGAAAAAATCATGCTGGCAGAAGAAGATCAGGTAACTCCGATGCATTATCATAAAAATAAAATGGAAGACATTATAAACAGAGGCGGTGCAGATCTTGTTATTCAATTATATAATTTGAGCTGCCTGTTCATTTACTTATTTCAGACTATAAAAACTATCTGTAAAAGGAAGAATCATGGTAATCTCCGGCCTTGGATGCTCATTACTGGATAATCTTTATACAAATGTTGATTTTAGTTCGTTAGCATTCAGATCTTTTCTATCTAAGAAAAATGGTGACGGAGGCTTATCTCCAGGAAGATTAGTATTCAAAGAGGACTTAGAAAAGTACACAGGAAAAGAATATCCGAAGATTTTAAAAGAGATAACAAATAATAAAAAGCCCGACAAACTTAATCTTGGCGGCCCTGCAATAGTTGCTCTTATTAATGCATCTCAGCTTTTGAATAAATTAAATGTGGATGTATTTTTTTATGGAAAAAGGGGCAATGATCCGGCCGGTAAAAAAATAGAGGAAATAATAAATAAAACACCTGTAAACACAGATTATTATTCTGAAACAAATGGTATTACACCTTTTACGGATGTATTTTCAGATTCTAATTATAATAACGGGCAGGGTGAGCGTACCTTTGTTAATTGTATTGGTACGGCTAATGACTTTTCTATTAATGATATTGATTCATCATTTTTTAATTCGGAAATATTGTTTTTTGGGGCAACAGCCCTTCTTCCTGATATTCATAATTCACTTGATAAGCTCCTTAAAAGAGGAAAGGCAAATGGAGCCATTAATATTGTTACTACAGTTTATGATTTTATTAGTGAAAAGAAAAACCCGGACAAACCCTGGCCCATAGGAAACAGTAAAAAAAGTTTTCCTCTTATAGATCTTCTTATTTGTGATAATGAAGAAGCTTTAGAAATAAGCGGTAAGCCGGATCAAATTAAGGCAATTAATTTTTTTAAAGAAAACGGAGTTAAATCCTGTATTGTTACCCATGGTACAAAAAATATATATTTTTATTCTAATGGAAAATTATTTAGCAAAAACAAAACAGCTTCACTCCCCGTAAGTGAAGCTATCGGTAAAGAATTGAAATTAAAAAATTATAATGGCGATACAACAGGATGCGGTGATAATTTTGCAGGCGGAGTAGTTGCTTCTTTAGCCAATCAATTAAATAAAAAAAATATTCCGGATATTATAGAAGCTATATCATGGGGAGTAGCCTCAGGCGGTTTTGCCTGCTTTTATCCGGGAGGTACATATCTGGAAAATAAAGCAGGCGAAAAATATGAGAAAATTTGTTTTTATTACAAAGAATATAAAAAACAGATTAATAAAGAAACCCCGCAGCAGAGCATCGAGGTATTACGGCATCATAATAAAATGGATTAAATATTCTCTCCGTTAGCCATAATAGTATTTTTATACCAGTGCCCTGAATCTTTAATTGTTCTTTCCTGTGTGCCGTAATCTACAAAAATTAAACCGAACCTCTGCTTAAATCCTTCTGCCCATTCAAAGTTGTCCATAACAGTCCAGAGGAAGTATCCCCTTATATCGGTACCTTCAACTGCGGCTCGTTTTAATTCTCTTAAATACCTGGTTATAAAATCTATTCTTTGTGCATCATGTACTTTTCCATCCAGATTAATCCAGTCTCTGCTTGACATTCCGTTCTCTGTAATAATAATGGGTTTTTTATATCTTTCATAAAATAGCTTAGGGCCCCAGTAGAGTGTTTCCGGAGTAAGAGTGAAATCATCACTATGTCCAGTTAGGCCATGTCCGTCTTTTAATTTTACAATAACAGGATTACCATTGTTGTCCGCTTTAACAGGTTTTGCAAAGTATGAATTAATACCAAGGAAATCTATTTCCCCGCTTATTATTTCCATATCTCCGTTTTTTATAAGCGGGCTGCATTCTCCTAAATTATCCAGAGCATCTTCCGGATATTTACCTATAAAGACAGGATCCATCCACCATGAATTATTCCAGAGGTCTGTTCCCTGCATATTAAACATTGCTCTTTTTACTGATTCTATATTTTCTGATGTTTCAATAACCGGAAAGTATGTTACACCGACAGGCGCAAATCCAATTTTACAGGACTGTTTTGACCTGCTTCTTATCACCTGTACAGCTTTTCCATGTGATAACAGCACATTATGTGATATCCTTGTTAACTGAGATAGACCAAGTTTATCTCCGGGTGCATGAACACCGTCTTTGTGGCCCAATAAAACAAAGCATTGCGGTTCATTTAATGTTATCCAGTTTTTTACCCTGTCCGACAGTTTGTCTATAATTACTTCAGTATATTCTGCAAACCAGTTTGGGCTGTCATTATTAAGCCATCCCCCTTTACAGTAAAGTTCATATGGATAATCCCAGTGAAAAAGGGTTATAAAAGGTTCAATTTCATTTTTTAAAAGTTCATCTACCAAATTGCTGTAATAATCCAGACCTGCTCGATTTACCTTACCTGTACCATTCGGTATAACTCTAGGCCATGAAATAGAAAAACGGTAAGCTTTAAGGTCTATCTTTTTCATCAGGCTTACATCTTCTTTGTATCTATTATAATGGTCGCATGCAATATCTCCGCTCTGATTGTTCCATATTGCATTTTCTTTTCTGCACATCATGTCCCATACAGACAGTCCTCTGCCGTCCTGATTGTATGCACCCTCAATTTGATAAGCTGCTGTTGCTCCGCCCCATATAAAATCCTTTGGAAAGCTCATATATATTTCTCCTGTATTTATTTTTGATATTTTGATAATATACTAGACTTTATTTAGATTCTTTAAGTTTCCTTATATTCAAAATATTCAAAATCTGCAAAGGATTTTTGCCTGTCTAAATCCTTCGCGCAAATACCAATAAAAGCGCCTGTAAATTGTTCGCAACGGCCATATTCGTCCGATAGTTTACTGGAATCTAATACAGGCCCTATTTTATTCCAATCATTTCCATTATTAGAGTAATAAAATTGCAATTTATCATAATCTAAAATAATTCGCAAATACAAATTATATTGATTTATGTGTTGACAAAAGGGTGAAATATAATTTTCTTAGTCTTAATAGCAAAATTAACATTTAATACTATAAATTAAAACTCTAAATAATATTATTCTGTAATAAATATTGTAACGGCTACAGAATAAGTAATTCCATAAAATTTACAGAAAAATAAAGTCTATATGCAGGTAAAATCCAATAAAACTGATGCTATCTTGAAAAAAATGAAATTTTTTAATTTAAATGTAAATATTACTTGACATTTTGTACGTTTGTATTTACATTTAGTATAATATTTTATACTATTTGTAAAATTATATTGACACAAGGAGATGGAAATGTATTATCAGGAGAAAAAAACCATAGCAACTCTGATTGCGGGTGTAATGTTATTGGCAGCTTATTGTATTTATGTTTTTCAAAAGTATCAGTCAGGAGTAATAGACATGGCAAATGATTTGAAGTTTTGGGCATCAACAATGCTAATTTTTATGGGTGCAGGTATTGTGATCACAATTATTATTCTGATCGTGTTCCATATTATTAATGCAATAATGACAGAGGTATCTAAGGGAGAGCAGGAAGATCCTTTAGTTGAAGATGAGATGGATAAATTGATCCAATTAAAGGCAACAAGAAATTCTTATATCGTAGTTGGAGTAGGTTTTGTTTTTTCGCTTGTATCACTTGTTATGCAAATGCCTCTGGCAATAATGATTAACACAATATTTTTATCTTTTCTTTTAGGATCAATATTTGAAGGTTTTTCACAATTATTCTATTACAGAAGCGGGATCAAAAATGGCTAAATTAGAGATCAGCAATAAAATTCGGAAACTGCGTTTTGATAATGATGAAATGACACAGCAGGAGCTTGCAAAAAAAGCTGGCATTACCAGACAGACAATAGTAGCAATTGAGAAGGGAAAGTATTCTCCATCTTTGGAACTCGCATTCCGCCTTGCTAATGTATTTGCAAAACCACTTGAAGAAGTATTCTCTTATCAAATTAAAGAAGATAAAAAACAGGAGAAAGAAAAATGAAAGCTATTGTACACACAAAGTTTGGATCACCGGAAGCAGACAGAAAGTTTAGTCTGTATCTAAAAAGTAAAGAGAATAAATAATATTAAAAAATGTTGGCCTTCGTAATTCATTTCTTCTCTAGAAACGATTGTGATATATGAAGCCCAACCAGGTGGGCTACCAGCACAGCCCCAGGAGCAGATAACCGCAGATAGAGGCACAGATAATGTCGCCTGTAATGCTCCGCTACCGAAATAGAACAACAACAATCATCGAAACCGAGTATCCTAAAAAGAGGACTGCTAACACACAGCCCCAGCCTATAATAAAGTTATTATTACTTAAATCAGGTATAATGTTTAGGCTCAGCAGGATCATCATCGGAATGGCAAGAATAAATGCCAGAATCAATTGCTTCTTCGAACGGCTGACAGCAAGCAAAGCAGATAAAAGCATAAGACAGAAACATATTATTACCAGCAGGCGGAAAAACACAGTCGGAGAACGTAGTGCATTGGCAATCGGTAATATAAATATTATTACAGCAAAAGTACAGAGTAAAATGGCAAAACGATGTATCATAATCCACGAGGATTTTAATTCTGCTGGCATTACTTTCTTATGATCATTCATATTAACCATCTATATTTTATTTTATAAAATTGTTAATTGTATATGCAGTTTAGGCATTTAAAAAAATGATAGTCATTTTTGTAATACGGGTCAAGTTAAAATAAAATTCATTTTTTAAATATAGAATTAAGATTATAGGTTTACTGGAATTTTATTATAAAAAGCCATTTCTAGTAAATAGCCAGCAATTAAGCCGGATTGCATATAAACTCCTTATATAGGATCATTGACACAATATGTTCCTGTAATATATATATCCATGTTAGTCAGGTTAATAATCTTTCTGGATAAAAAGAATTAAGTTGAAAATTATTATAAAATCTGATATATTAGAATAAAACCAGATCTAGTCTGGTTTTATAGGAGAAGTATTAATGATAGTAAATACTATAACTGAAGCAAAAGCACAATTATCCGCTTTAATCGAAAAAGCCTTATCTGGAGAAGAAATAATAATAAAAAAGGCGGGAAAGCCTGTTGCTGTACTGCACAAATATGAATTCCATAAAGTAAAAAGACTACCAGGAGCTTTAAAAGGAAAAATAAAGATTGCTGATGATTTCGACACACTACCAAAAGACATTGCTAAAGTTTTTGGAATAGAGTAAATTATGAATGTTCTGCTTGATACTCACATCATTCTTTGGTGGTTAAATGATGATTTAAATTTAATAGATACTCACCGGGAAATAATTTCTGATATTAATAATCTTTGCTACATTAGTGCAGCAACAATATGGGAAATCAGTATTAAGTCAAAATTAGGAAAATTAAAAATTGATGCCAATTATATTGATGAGATAAGAAAAGATGGCTTTCTTGAACTTCCAATAAATTGGATTTATAGTAATCATGTAAAAAAACTTCCTCTTTTACATACAGATCCATTTGATAGACTTCTTATTGCTCAAGCACAGATGGAAAATTTAACTTTGCTTACTGTAGATAATAATATTAAGAAATATAAAATAAAGGTTTCCTAAGTTCACCAATATCCTTTTTCTCCAGCACAGTATCTACTGCATTTGGCAGCCGTCTGATATGTTTTGGGGATTTGATAACATAATCAGTGGCACCTTTCTTAAGGGCCTCAACAGCAATCATTTCTGAGCCTGTTCCTGTTACCAGAACAACCGGCAGGTCCGGCTTTAGATTCTTTACAATATCGATTTTCCCAGGGATGGAAAAAAATCGACCAGACTCGAATTATAATTTTTTAATATTAAAAAATTATGACCGAGTGGTTAACAATCACCCGTTCTACCAATTGAGCTACATGGGAATGTTTAGTGTTTCCATAATATAATTAAAACAGTTTTATATACTAATTTAATTTTATTTAGATTTCTCAATCCGTTTTTATTTCAAAGGGACAGGTCTGTCTGTTTATTAAGAGTTTTGCTGATTTTTTGACTCAGCTTATAAGATTTACAGAAGATTCCAACAGTTTTTTTCATCATTCTATGGTACTCATACAATTTTTACGATTTTTTCTTTCTTAAAGTGGTTTTTACAGTAAAAACACTTGATTGAAATTGTAATTTTTCCTATCATTTGTTTATAATGAGATATTTTTACAACCTTGAAAAGAACTCTGATTATGGAATATTTTGAGCATAAAATTGCGAGTCTGGGAACACCGGAATTTGATTCCCCCATAAAAATCGCAACATTTATAGGAGATGACGATTCTGTTATCTATGAAACAGATTACAAGACAGTAACCCGCATCCTGTCTCAAAATAAAAGTTTACCCGCTTTTCAGAAAGCAGGGCCCCGAAAAAAAATATTCTTTAATCCCCACAATGTAAAAGCAGGCATTGTAACGTGCGGCGGTCTTTGTCCGGGTTTGAATGATGTCATACGCTCAATTGTCATGGCGTTGTATTATCATTATGGAACAAAACAGATAACAGGCTATAGATTTGGCTATAATGGTCTGGATACTAAACCGAAAATACCCCCTAATATATTAACTCCGGAAGTGGTAAAAAACATACATAATTTAGGGGGCTCAATTTTAGGTTCATCTCGTGGTTCGCCTGATGTGCCGGTGATTGTCG
>Ga0114923_10002370_pt1 | contig 12787 bp, 8 predicted proteins | sample SumtaG_FD_89578 | JGI IMG/M metagenome (GOLD analysis project Ga0114923, IMG submission 89578) | Deep subsurface microbial communities from Indian Ocean to uncover new lineages of life (NeLLi) - Sumatra_00157 metaG | ecosystem: Environmental > Aquatic > Marine > Oceanic > Sediment | place: near... | reverse complement strand
GACAATGTATCCATCGAGGTTGAGCTGATCACCCCCATCGCCATGGAGAAGGAACTTCGCTTCGCCATCCGCGAGGGCGGCCGCACAGTGGGCGCCGGGGTCGTGAGCGAGATCATCGAGTAGAGTCGGGTCGGACCTGACGGTCTGAGACCCTTCAGCGGGGAAAGTGCGAGATGCGTGTGATCATTACGCTGGAATGCACCGAGTGCAAACAGCGCAACTATACAACGACCAAGAACAAAAAGAACACCACCGAGAGGTTGGAGATTAAAAAATACTGCCGTTTCTGTGGTGGCCACAGGCCTCACAAGGAAACGAAGTAGATTCGTTCCGTCGCTTTCAAGGGGAAGGCCAGTAGCTCTAACGGTTAGAGCACCGGTCTCCAAAACCGGGTGATGTGGGTTCGAATCCCTCCTGGCCTGCCAACAACCCTTCCGGCGACGGGGAGGATTTTCTCACTTTTATTGATCGGGGATACTTGCCAATGCTGCAAAGAACACGCGGTTTTCTCACCGATGTCAGAGTAGAGCTGAAAAAAGTTTCGTGGCCCTCTCGGCAGGACACCATGTCCTCCACGGGAGTCGTCCTTGTCGTTGTTTTCATCATTTCATTCTATCTCGGGATCATCGACATTCTCCTGAGCCAGATGGTCACGTCGCTCTTCGGATAACGGATTATGACCGAGCAAAACACCACTGTGACCGAGAAAAACAGTATGAACTGGTTCGTCGTTCACACCCATACCGGTTTTGAGGCCCGGGTGCGCGATGCGATCGTCCAGAAGTTCCGGGAAAAGGAGCGTGAGGAGGATCTCGGTGAAGTCATGATCCCTTCCGAGGAGGTTGTGGAGCTCAAAAAAGGCAAGAAGAAGATCTCTTCCAGGAAGTTTTTCCCTGGATATATCATGGTGCAGATGGTCCTCAACGATGAGACCTGGCACCTGATCAGCGGTCTGCCCAAGGTCACGGGGTTCGTCGGGGGTTCGAACCCGGCGCCTCTGTCGCCTGCTGAGGTCAACAAGATTCAGGAGCAAGTGGTGGAGGGGGCCGAACGGCCGACACCGAAGGTGATCTTCTCCGTTGCCGAAAGTGTGAGGGTCGTCGATGGGCCGTTCACCAACTTCAACGGCATCGTAAAAGAGGTCAACGAGGAGAAGGGCAAACTCAAGGTACTGGTCACCATTTTCGGTCGGGCCACCTCGGTGGAACTGGAGTTCCTGCAGGTGGAGAAGAATTGACGCTCACCCGGAATCGGGTGCGTCACCCTGAGCATGTCGAAGGGTAGCGGAAGAGGAGCTCCTGTCTGTCGGAAATCCGACAGACAAGTCATACAAGGAAGGAATCGCAGATGGCAAAGAAGGTTATAGGTCTTATCAAACTTCAAATTCCAGCCGGGCAGGCTAATCCATCGCCCCCCGTGGGGCCTGCTCTGGGTCAGCACGGTGTCAACATCATGGAGTTCTGCAAGGCGTTTAACGTCCAGACTCAGGATCAGAGCGGTATGATCATTCCTGTGGTTATCACGGTTTACGCCGACCGTTCCTTCAGTTTTATCACCAAGACGCCTCCCGCAGCTGTCCTGCTGAGAATAGCGGCGGGGATCGAAAAAGGTTCCGGAGAGCCTAACAAACTCAAGGTTGGTAAAGTCACCCAAGCCCAGGTCGAGGAGATCGCTCGTACCAAGATGCCTGACCTCAACGCCTATGGCGTCGAGGAAGCCATGAAGATGGTTGAGGGAACGGCGAGGAGTATGGGGATCGTTGTTGAGGGATAAAAATCTAGAATGGTGAATAGAGGATAGTGAATAGAGAAGAGGTCATATTAATTCTACGTTCTCCATTCTACATTCCGCATTCTGTTCCAGGAGAAACACCATGAAAGCAGGAAAGAGGTATTCGGCAGCGGCCGAGAAGGTGGATCGTTTGAAAGCCTACGATTTCGACACGGCTATCGGGATCATCAGGGAAAATGCGGTCGCGAAATTCGATGAGACGATAGAGTGTGCCGTTCGGTTGGGTGTGGACCCCCGCAAGAGCGACCAGATGGTGCGCGGAGCCACAGTTCTCCCCCACGGTCTCGGTAAGGTGGCACGTGTTCTGGCTTTTGCCAAGGGTGAGAAGGACAAGGAAGCAAGAGACGCCGGGGCTGACTTCGTCGGTGCCGACGATCTGGCCGAAAAGATCCAGGGCGGCTGGCTCGAGTTCGACCGGGTCGTTGCCACTCCCGACATGATGGGGACCGTCGGCAAGCTGGGCAAGATCCTCGGGCCCCGCGGAATGATGCCGAACCCCAAACTGGGGACTGTGACCTTTGATCTCGCCAAGGCCATTGAGGAGATCAAGGCCGGAAAAGCGGAGTTCAGGACTGAGAAGAACGGAATTGTCCAGTCCTCCATCGGGAAGGCCAGCTTCACCCCCGAGCAGATCACAGAGAACCTTACGGCTTTTCTGGATACACTGCTCAAGCTTAAACCGGCTGCCAGTAAGGGGCGCTATTTCAGGTCCATCACGCTTTCGTCCACCATGGGACCGGGAGTTAAAGTCGATCCCGTTTGGGCCGTTAATGCCCTGAGGTAGCTATTGATGGGCTGATGATAGTCCATCGATTCGCATAAATTTAGAGGTATCCAAGTCTATGTACAATGATCGGGTGGCTTCCTTTGTTAGGGGAGCGGTCGGATCGCGTGGGGCCCTGCGCTCTGCGCATTGCCCGTTGGCGATATGGTTCAATACTGGCCACACCGGAAGTTCAGTGACAGTCGGGTCAGCCGTGGCTCACGAAGAGATTCGGAGCTATGGCCGATTAAACGCTCTGTACGAGCGCCCTGCCGAGACGCGGTGTGAATCTAATGCATTCCATGGGGCGAACCTGGAAAGCTGCGGACCACTTCTAGTCTCATCCTGTCATAAGTCTGGCCGGCGTACTGAACGTCACGCCAGAAAACCGAAAGAAAGGAGGAGACGAATTGGGACGAGTTGATCGAGACAAACAAGTTCAGGAGCTTCACGAGCTGTTCTCCGGAATGGAGATGGCCGTGCTCACCGACTACCGGGGTCTCACGGTCAAAGAGCTATCCGATCTGAGGGTGAAGCTCCGTGATGTTGAGGCTCGCTTTCGTGTGGTCAAGAACACCTTGTCCATCCGCGCGGCCGATGGAACCCCTCTCGAGGCTGTGAAGGAATATTTCACGGGCCCTGTTGCGATCCTTTACACAGCAGAAGATTCGGTTGGGGCTGCCAAGGCCCTGATGGATTTCATTAAGCGCAACGACAAGCTCAAAGCCAAGATCGGCATTCTGTCCGGTAATGTTATCGAGGCTGCAGATGTCAAACGGTTGGCTGATTTGCCGAGCAGGGATGCCATGATCGCCATGGCCCTGGCAACCATGAACGCCCCGGTATCCAACTTTGTCAGGACGTTGAACGAAATACCATCTGGCTTAGTCAGGGTTCTGGGTTCCATACAACGCCAGAAAGAGGCCGCTTAGGCCCTTCAGGTTAATTGATTAAACGGAAAGCGAAAATGACATTTTTCGCTTTCCGTTCAGGAGGAAGTTACGATGGCAGATATCAAAAAGGAAGATGTAGTCCAGTTCATCGAGAACATGACTGTACTCGAGATGTCCGAGTTCGTGAAGGAACTCGAGGATAAGTTCGGGGTTTCGGCCGCCGCTCCTGTGGCTGCCGCCGCCGTTCCCGGCGCTGCTGCCGGTGGAGCCGCAGAGGAGGAGCAGACGGAGTTTGATGTGGTCCTCGCCGAGTTCGGTTCCGAGAAGATCAAGGTTATCAAGATCGTCCGCACCCTCACCGGTCTTGGCCTCAAGGAGGCCAAGGATCTTGTTGACGGCGTCCCCGGCAACGTGAAGGAAGGCGTTTCCAAGGACGAGGCCGAGGATGCCAAGAAACAGCTTGAAGAGGCTGGCGCAAAGGTGGAGATCAAGTAATCCGGCGCTGAACTTGTTATTAAAGGGAGGGGAGTCTTCTTAAGACCTCCTCCCAAACCTGCTTTTACCATTTCATATAGATTTTTTGCCGTATCCACGTGAGGTGAGACGATGGCACAAGCCCCAAAATCCCACATACCGTTGCGCAGAGATTTCTCCAGGTTACCCTCCATCATCGGTATGCCCAATCTGATCGAGGTCCAGAAAGAGTCCTACGAGAAGTTTCTGCAAATGAACATTGAACCCGAGCAGCGGGAGGAGACTGGTCTCCATTCTGTTTTCAAGGGTATATTCCCAATCGAGGATTACTCCAGGACGACTCTGCTCGATTATGTCAAGTACGATATTCTGGAATCCAAATTCGATGTCCAGGAGTGTCAGGACAGGGGCATGACCTTCGCGGCCCCGCTCAACGTCACGATACGTCTGATCCACCTGGAGGTTGACGAGGATACAAAGACCAAGAAAGTGCGTGAGGTCAAGGAACAGGACGTTTACCTGGGAGAAATCCCTCTCATGACGGCGAACGGGACCTTCATCATCAACGGGACCGAGCGGGTTATCGTCAGTCAGCTTCACCGGAGTCCTGGTGTTTTTTACGAGCTTGACAAGAGCAAATCCATGGTCGGTGGCCGCCCCCTGTATTCGGCCCGTGTCATCCCTTACCGTGGATCGTGGCTGGATTTCGAATATGACGCCAAGAGCCTCATCAATGTACGTATAGACAGGCGGCGCAAGATCCCGGCGACGATTCTGCTCAAGGCACTCGGGTACAACCCGGAGCAGATCATCCGCCTTTTCTACCCCATCGACCAGATTCGGTTGGAGGGAGGCAGGGCGTTCAAAACTTACCAGCGGAAGACCATCGAGATGCAGAACGTCTCCCGGGACATTGTCGATCCGGGAACGGGAGACGTCCTTGTGCGTGAGGGTCGAAAAGTCTTCGCCTCTTCGGCAAGGAAGATTGAAGCCGCGGGGATCACGGAATTCGAGATCGATCGCCACTCTGATCTCCTCGGCCGATACTTGGCTACCCCTGTCGTAGACACCTCCTCGGGCGAGATAATCGGAGACTGCAACGATGAAATCACTGAGGAGATGCTTGAGCAGATCACGACGGCCGGCGTTGGTGAACTGGAAATTATTTTCATCGACAACAATCGCTACGAGAGCTCCCTCAGGGACACCCTCGCCACGGATAAGGTCCTCAATGAAGAGGATGCCTTGCTGGAGATCTACAGAAAGCTGCGCCCGGGAGACCCTCCGACGCTGGAAACTGCCAAGACCCATTTCGACAGGCTGTTCTTCTCGGATGACCGATACGACCTTTCCCGGGTGGGACGCCTGAAGATCAACATCAAGCTTGGGGAAGAGCTCAAGGAGCTCTTTGGCGGCGAGGTGCCGCCTCTGGAGGCCCGCGTTCTCATGAGAGAGGACATCGTGGCCATCATGAAATATCTGGTGAAGCTCAGAAGCGGCACCAAGGATGCCCTCGCAGACGATATTGACCACCTGGGGAATCGCCGTGTGAGGAGCGTCGGTGAACTCCTAGAGAACCAGTTCAGGATAGGCCTGGTCCGAATGGAACGAGCCATCAAGGAGCGCATGAGCATCCAGGAAATGGAAACGGTCATGCCTCATGATCTCATCAATGCCAAACCGGTATCGGCGGTGGTGAAGGAGTTCTTCGGTTCCAGCCAGCTTTCCCAGTTTATGGACCAGACCAACCCTCTTTCCGAGATCACACACAAGAGGCGCCTTTCGGCTCTCGGTCCGGGCGGCCTAACCAGGGAAAGGGCCGGCTTCGAGGTCAGGGACGTGCATCCCACGCACTACGGCAGGATCTGCCCCATCGAGACTCCGGAAGGTCCAAACATCGGTCTTATTTCCTCCTTGAGTACCTACGCCCAGATCAACGAGTTCGGTTTTATTGAGACGCCGTACCGCAAGGTTGATAACGCCTGTGTCAGCACCGAGATCATTTACCTTTCGGCGCTGGAAGAGGACAAGTACCCCATTGCCCAGGCAAACGCTCCATTAGATGCAAAGGACCGTTTCGTGGACGACCTGGTCGCCGCGAGAAAGGGTGGAGAACCGACCATGGTTCCCCGGGAGGAGATCCAGCTCATGGATGTCTCCCCCAGGCAACTGGTGTCGGTAGCGGCATCCTTGATCCCATTCCTCGAGAACGACGATGCCAACCGTGCTCTCATGGGTTCCAACATGCAGCGCCAGGCCGTGCCGCTCCTCACTACGAGTGCCCCTCTGGTGGGTACCGGCATGGAGGCTGTGGCGGCCAAGGATTCGGGAGCGGTAGTCATCGCAAAGCGCAGCGGCCGGGTGGAGAGCGTTGACGCCGGACGTACTGTTATCCAGGTGGATGAGTCCGAGGAGGAAAAAGAGGGTGTAGAGGGCTCCTCGAATGTGGACATCTTCCATTTGACCAAGTTCATGCGTTCGAACCAGAATACCTGTATCAATCAGGTGCCAGTTGTAAAACCAGGTCAACATGTGGAGGCCGGCGAGGTCATCGCGGACGGTCCCGCCACCGATTTGGGGGAACTGGCTCTTGGTAAGAACATCCTTGTGGCGTTCATGCCCTGGAACGGGTACAACTTCGAGGATTCCATCCTCGTGAGCGAGAGGCTCGTCCAGGACGACGTTTTTACTTCCATACACATCGAGGAATTTGAGGTAATGGCCCGGGACACCAAGCTGGGCAAGGAGGAGATTACAAGGGATATCCCCAACGTGGGCGAGGAGGCGCTAAAAGACCTGGACGAGTCGGGGATCGTACGTATCGGCGCCGAGGTGAAGTCCGGAGACATCCTCGTCGGGAAAGTGACCCCGAAAGGGGAAACACAGCTTACACCCGAGGAGAAACTTCTCAGGGCCATCTTTGGAGAGAAGGCCGGAGATGTGCGCGATACCTCTCTTCGAGTACCTCCGGGAGTCGAGGGTGTTGTCATCGACGTGAAGGTTTTCTCCAGGAGGGGCATGGACAAAGACACGCGTGCCCAGACCATCGAGGACGATCAGGTCGCCCGTTACATCAAGGACCGGGATGACGAGATCAGGATCGTGCGTAACAGCATGTACGAGAAGATCCGCTCAACCATCCAGGGAAAGAAACTCGCCGCAGACCTCAATGGCCCGGATGGCAACGTCCTGGGGAAAAAGGAAGGCAAGGTCACGACCAAGATTCTGGACGATCTTCCCAAGCTCAAGTGGTTCGATATCCCGCTCTCCGATTCGAAGGCCTTAGAGCGCATGATGGTACTGCGGCAACGGTCGGTGAACCAGGAGGAGATGATCCGCAGGCTCTTTGACGGCAAGATCGAGAAGCTGAGGAAGGGTGATGAACTCCCCCCGGGAGTCATCAAGATGGTGAAGGTCTATCTGGCTATCAAGCGTCAGCTTTCCGTTGGCGACAAGATGGCCGGCCGGCACGGGAACAAGGGCGTTCTGTCCAAGATCGTCCCCGTGGAGGACATGCCTTACATGGAGGATGGGACCCCCATCGATATGGTCTTAAACCCGCTGGGAGTGCCCAGTCGTATGAACGTCGGCCAGATTCTCGAGACCATGCTGGGCTGGGCTGCTAAAGGAGTCGGTGAGAAGGTCAGACAGATGGTCGTCAGCGAGACCTCGGTCTCTAAACTCCGAAATACTCTCAGGGAGATTTACGGCGCGGATAAGAATACTGAGGCCGGTGCCAGGCTCAGGGCAGCTCTCGATGAAATGGATGACGACGATATCTATTTCCTGGCCCAGGACCTGGGTAAAGGTCTTCACGTAGCTTCTCCCGTTTTCGACGGGGCCAGTGAGGACGAATTAAGAGACCTCCTGGACATTGCCGAACTACCCCGGAGAGCACAGGCCAAACTGTTCGACGGCCAGACCGGTGATCCATTCCAACGTACCGTGACCGTGGGGTACATCTACATGATGAAACTCCACCATCTTGTGGACGACAAGATCCACGCCCGCTCCATCGGACCATATTCACTGGTGACCCAGCAGCCCCTGGGCGGTAAAGCCCAGTTTGGTGGACAGCGCTTCGGTGAGATGGAGGTATGGGCGCTGGAGGGCTACGGAGCTGCCCACACCCTCCAGGAGATGCTCACCGTTAAATCGGATGATGTCGCTGGTAGGACCAAGATGTACGAAGCCATCGTCAAGGGTCACAATACAATGGACGCGGGTCTGCCCGAGTCTTTTAACGTTTTGATCAAAGAGCTTCAGAGCTTCTGCCTTGATGTTGAACTCATTGAGGAGGAAGTAAAAAAATAAAGTGCGCAGGGCGAAGGGCGCAGGGCGCAGGTTTCTAATGACCCCGAGGGTCTTAGCACCACGCACTCCGCACCACGCACTCCGCACTGTTTAAGCGTCACATCGTGACGCTTTTTGGAGGTAATAAATGGCTTTGACCGATTTTTATAGTGAGTACTTCGACCGTCCGAAGTATCCCACCAACTTCAACGCCATCAGGCTCAAGCTGGCGTCTCCGGAAAAGATCCGGGCCTGGTCCTACGGCGAAGTCAAGAAGCCCGAAACGATCAATTACCGGACCTTCAAACCGGAGCGAGATGGTCTCTTCTGCGCCAAGATATTCGGTCCCACAAAGGATTACGAGTGCAATTGCGGTAAGTACAAGAGGATGAAACACCGCGGCATCGTATGTGAGAAGTGCGGTGTTGAGGTGATCCAGTCCAAAGTGCGAAGGGAGAGGCTGGGACACATTGAGCTTGCATCCCCCGTGGCTCACATCTGGTTCATGAAGGGGATTCCCAGCCGCATTGGACTCATGCTGGACATGTCCCTCAGGGAGCTGGAGAGGGTCCTGTATTTCGAGGAGTATATCGTTCTTGATCCAGGCCCCGAGGAAACCGGTCTGAAGGAGAGCGAACTTCTCTCGGAGGACCGCTATCGTGAACTGCGTGAGCACCACGGTGACAACTTTATCGCCGGTATGGGAGCCGAGGCCGTCAAGGAACTCCTGATGAGAGTGGACCTGGACCTCCTTGCTGTCGATTTGAGGGCCGAGATGTTGGAGACAAACTCCGAGGCCCGGCGCAAGAAGGTGGTCAAAAGGCTCAAAACGGTAGAATCGTTCAGGGCGTCGGGGAACAAGCCCGAGTGGATGATCCTTGATGTTATTCCCGTGCTGCCCCCGGAACTCCGTCCCCTGGTGCCCCTGGACGGGGGCCGGTTTGCGACCTCGGACCTCAACGATCTGTACAGGAGAGTCATTAACAGGAACAACCGCCTTAAGAGGCTTATGGAACTCCGGGCTCCGGAGATCATCGTCCGCAACGAAAAACGGATGCTCCAGGAAGCTGTGGACGCCCTGTTTGACAACGGCAGGCGCGGGCGGCCAATCGTCGGTTCCAACAAGCGGCCCCTCAAATCCCTGTCGGACAGCCTCAAGGGAAAACAGGGGCGATTCCGGCAGAACCTGCTGGGTAAGCGCGTTGACTATTCCGGAAGGAGCGTCATCGTCGTCGGCCCCGAACTCAAGCTTCACCAGTGCGGCATCCCGAAGAAAATGGCGCTGGAACTCTTCAAGCCGTTCATCTATCACAAACTCGAGCAGTACGAGCATGTGACGACAATAAAGAGTGCCAAGAAGATGGTGGAAAAGGAAAGGTCCGAGGTCTGGGACGTCCTGGACGAAGTGATACAGGACCACCCTATACTCCTTAACCGGGCGCCGACACTGCATCGATTGGGGATCCAGGCCTTCGAGCCGGTCCTCGTCGAGGGTAAGGCCATCCAGCTCCACCCGCTTGTATGTGCGGCATTCAACGCCGACTTCGACGGTGACCAGATGGCTGTCCACGTGCCTCTCTCCCTTGAGGCCCAGATGGAGTCCAGGACTCTCATGCTGGCTACCAACAACGTTCTGTCCCCGGCCAACGGGCGGCCCATAGTGGTTCCGACTCAGGATATCGTCCTTGGGATCTACTGGATGACCAAGGAAAGGATTAAATCCCAGGGCGAGGGGATGGTGTTCCCTAACTTCGATGCCGTTCGGATGGCCTATGACCGTGATGTCGTCGTTCTTCAAGCCAGCATCAAAGTGCGTATCGACGGAGAAATGGTAGATACCACAGTGGGACGGGTCCTGCTCTACGATGTCGTTCCCGACGAGATCCCCTTCTCCATGGTCAACCGACTTCTGCGGAAGAAGGAACTTGGAGAACTCATTACCAATTCTTTCATGTGGGCTGGTAACGAGAAGACAATCTACCTGCTGGACGACCTCAAGGCTCTCGGGTTCACTTTCGCCACAAAGTCGGGTCTTTCCATCTGCATCGAGGATATGCACATTCCCAAACGGAAGGCGGAACTTCTGGGTCAGGCTGAAAAGGATGTCACCGAGGTTCAGACACAGTACACCGAAGGCCTCATAACCGACGGTGAGCGCTACAACAAGGTTGTTGATATATGGGCACAGGTGACGGAAGAGGTAGCCAACGAGGTCATCACCTCCCTCGAGGAAGAGGGTGTTGAGGGGCTTGGCACCTTCAACTCCATCTACATGATGGCCGATTCCGGAGCAAGGGGCTCCGCTCAGCAGATCCGGCAGCTGGCCGGGATGCGTGGTCTCATGGCAAAGCCTTCGGGCGAAATCATCGAAACGCCCATCCGGGCCAACTTTCGGGAGGGCCTTAAGGTTCTCGAATATTTCATCTCCACCCACGGCGCCCGCAAGGGTCTCGCGGATACGGCTCTTAAGACCGCCAACTCAGGATACCTCACGCGAAGGCTCATCGATGTCGCCCAGGAATGCATCGTCACCATGGATGATTGCGAAACCCTTGATGGCATCATCGTCACCTCCCTCGTTGAGGGAGGTGAAGTCATCCAGCCGCTGGAGGAACGGATCCTTGGCAGAATTGCATTGGAGGATATAAGGGATCCCGAGTTTAACGAGGTGATCGTCAAGGCCTCCGAAGAGATTGACGAGACGGCAGTGGAAGAGATCGAAAAACGAGGTCTCGGGTTCGAGGGTCTCCCCATCAGGTCAGCCCTTACATGCCGGGCCGAGCGCGGTGTCTGCGCCAAGTGCTATGGTCGTGACCTTGCCCGTGGACAGCTCGTTGCAAGGGGTGAGGCGGTCGGTATCATCGCCGCCCAGTCCATCGGAGAACCGGGCACACAGCTTACAATGAGAACCTTCCACATCGGTGGTACGGCCAGCCGGCATATTGAGCAGACCTCACTGGAAGCTCCTATCGACGGGGAACTTCGCTTTATCAACCTTACCATGCTTGAAAACAGGGCAGGCGATCTCGTTGTGATGAACCGCAACGGTGAGGTCGCCATCGTCGATGAAAACGGCCGCGAAAAAAAGAGGTACCCCGTCATATACGGTGCCAGGTTCAAGGTCCGTGACGGAGATAAAGTGAAAAAGGAGATGCTCCTTGCCGAATGGGATCCCTTCAGCACTCCCATCCTCACGGAGGTGAGCGGCAAGATCAAGTTCGGTGACATCCGTGAGGGCCTTACTATGAAGGAACAGGTGGACGAGGTCACGGGTATTGCGTCGAAGGTGATCACGGAATATCAGGGTACGGATTCCAAGCCCAGAGTCTCCATCAAGGATGTGGATGGTAAAACCATCAAGGTGCCTGGTACCAAAGCCACGGCACGTTACTTCATGCCCTCCAATGCTATCGTTATGGTGAACGAAGGCGATGATGTCCATGCCGGTGATATCATCGCCAAGATACCCATCGAGACTACGAAAACGAAGGACATCACTGGCGGTCTGCCCAGGGTCGCGGAGTTGTTTGAGGCTCGGGTGCCAAAGGAACAGGCCACCATCAGCGAAATTGATGGTGTGATCTTCTTCGGTCGCGATGTGAAGGGTAAAAGGCGGATCGAAGTCCGCCCGGACGTGGGTGATCCGCGTGAATATCTCATCCCCAGAGGAAAGCATATCAGTGTTCACGAAGGTGATCGGGTTCGGGCCGGTGAACCGCTCATGGATGGCTCACCTAATCCTCACGACATCCTCCACGTCCTGGGTGAGAAGGAACTCCAGAAGTACCTTGTGAACGAGGTCCAGGAGGTTTACCTGCTGCAGGGTGTCAAGATCAACGACAAACATATCGAGGTGATCATTCGCCAGATGCTCAACAAGGTCCGGATAGAGGATGTTGGTGACTCGCGCTTCATGGTGGGCGAGCAGGTTGATCGCTCTATTTTTGTAGAGGAGAACGGGCGTGTGATCAAGAATGGGGGAAGGCCGGCGACCGGAACGCCGATCCTTCAGGGGATCACCAAGGCCGCGCTGAACACGGAGAGTTACTTCTCGGCGGCCTCGTTTCAGGAAACGACAAGGGTGCTCACCGAGGCCAGCATTTCCGGCAAGGTCGATCACCTTCGTGGGCTCAAGGAGAACATCATCGTCGGACGCCTTATCCCGGCTGGCACCGGACTCAAACATTACCAGGACACGGGCGCCAAGCCTTCGGCGATTCAGGATGAAGTCAAACGGATCATCCAGGAGAAAGAGGGGGCGTAATTTCCTGGCAACATTCAGGATTACCTTCAGGCGGACGACCTTCAGGTCGTCCGCCTTGTTTTTCCGGGAAATTACGAGTGAATAGTGAACAGTGAACAGTGAACCGTGAACAGTGAACAGTGAACCGTTCACGTTTAACCAAACTTGATAGGGTCGCAAAAAGTCATCAATGCGCCCCGCGCGGGGCGCCCAGATCAATGACCAGGAATGTAAGTCATTGATCTGTAAGGAAAGCGAAAACCACGCTTTTCGCTTTTAAGTGGAGCAAAAAGCCGCGAATGGACTTTTTGCGACCCTATCAAAGAAACG
>Ga0114923_10002368_pt1 | contig 12789 bp, 9 predicted proteins | sample SumtaG_FD_89578 | JGI IMG/M metagenome (GOLD analysis project Ga0114923, IMG submission 89578) | Deep subsurface microbial communities from Indian Ocean to uncover new lineages of life (NeLLi) - Sumatra_00157 metaG | ecosystem: Environmental > Aquatic > Marine > Oceanic > Sediment | place: near... | reverse complement strand
CGATCCGAGATCGTTCGCACCGCGGGCAAACATTCCGGCGAAAGCGCGAACGCGTTGCTTCACACCGGCTTGATCGATTCGGCTGCGGAAGTTCGCATTGCCGCCTGCGAGGGCTTGGCGGGACGAGGCGATTCTCGGTCGGTCGAGCTGCTGGCCGACACGCTCGATGGCGACCTCGACACCGACGTGCGTTTGGCGGCGGCCGCGGCTTTGGGGAACACGGCCAACCAGGAAGCACTTGCCGCCCTGGCACCGGCACTGCAAGACGACGACCCGGCAATACAGCGGCGGGTGGCACTTTCCATGGAGCGGATTAGCGGCAAGAATCTCGGCGGCAACGTTTACCGTTGGCAGAAATACGTCAAAGGCGAATTGCCCGAGGCCGACCAGGAGATTTCCATTGCCCAGCGCATTGGCGGAATGTTTTGACAACCGCGCGGGTGCAAATACCGACCCTACTTGATTTCCAGCATGCGTTGCAGGGCCACCAGCGCCCAGCGGGCGGTCTCTTTTTCGACCGCGATGACGTTGACCGGTGTGCCGGCGGCCAGGTTCTCCAGCGACCAGCACAGATGCGGCAGGTCGATGCGATACATGGTCGAACACATGCACACCACCGGTGAGAGAAAATAAATCTGCTGCCGGGGATACTCGCTCTTGAGCCGGTCGACCAGATGCAGCTCGGTGCCGATTGCCCACCGCGTACCCGCCGGCGCGCCGCTGACGGCGTTGATGATCTTGCCCGTCGACCCGCTGAGGTCGGCCTTGTCGACCACCTCCATCATGCACTCGGGATGGACAATGATTTTGATGTCGGGATATTTCTCGCGGAAGTGGTCGATGTGCTGGGGCAGGAACACCTGGTGGACGCTGCAATCCCCCTTCCAGAGAATCACCCGGGAATTGCCGATCGTGTCCTGGTCGTTGCCGCCGAGTTGTTCCCTGAGGGGGTCCCACGTTGGCATTTGTTCCAAGGGGATACCCATTGCCCGGGCGGTGTTGCGGCCCAGGTGCTGGTCGGGAAAGAACAACACTCGCGGTCGCCCGGCGAAGGCCCAGTTAAGAGCGGCTTCGGCGTTGGCTGAAGTGCAAACGATCCCGCCATGCCGACCGCAAAAGGCCTTCAAATCGGCCGCCGAGTTGACGTAGGTGATGGGCGTTATTTGCTCGACGTCGGTCACCTCCGACAATTGTTCCCAGCAATCCTCGACCTGATCTATGTCGGCCATGTCGGCCAGCGAGCATCCGGCCTCCAGGTCGGGAAGAATCACATCCACGCGGCGACCGTCGCGCTGCTCGAGTCGCTTGGCCCGGTTGGCCAGAATGTCGGCCGTTTCGGCCATGAAATGAACCCCGCAGAAGACGATAGCTTCGCACTGTTCGTCGGCAGCGGCCATCTCGCTGAGTTTGTAGCTGTCGCCGCGAAGGTTGGAGAAGGCGATCACCTCGTCCTGCTGGTAGTGGTGCCCGAGGATCAATAGTCGCGACCCCATTTCGGCCCGAACCACGGCGATCCGCTGTTTGAGCACCTCGTCGGAAAGCGACAGATAAGGTTCGAACGGGTGAGTTGGCAAAGTGGTCGGTTCGGTGGTCATGCGACTTGGTCCTTTGCGGCAAATGCGGGGGCGAAGGCAAGGCTGCACGCGCCCCGTAGTGTATTGTAGCAAAGCCAGCCGCGAAGGTCAGTGGGCAGTAAAAGAAGGAGCCCCGCCGGCAAACTCCTCTCGTTGCGGGAGAGGGGGATGTTCTCCGCCGAAGCCTAATCCTCGTCGATCACCTTGGTGTCAATAATTCGATCGCGCGGCGGTTGGTTGCCTTCCGGCGGCCAGCCTCCGGCATGCATGTGGAGGCGGATATTCGCTTCGAAACGGCCCTTCACGTAACGCCGTATCAGGCTGCGAAACGGTGGCAACAACAATGCAAAGCCCACCAGGTCGGTCAGCATGCCCGGGGTGACCAACAGCGCGCCGGCAACCAGGATCATCAAGCCGTCCATCAGTGGATTGCCGGGTACCCGGCCGGCGGACAGTTGGTCCTGAATCCTTCTCAGACACCGCAATCCTTCATATCGGGCCAAGGCGGCACCGATCACCCCGGTCAACAGTATCAACCCGATGGTGAGCTGCAAGGAGATCTTCTTGGCCAGGATCACCAGCAGAACCAGTTCGATCGTGGGCACGATCGTGAACAACAGCAGTAATCGTAGCAGCATGCCTAATTCCCCTCGAGCGGCTCGGTCAGCCCGCGCGCAGCACAAACGATACTGCCGACATTGTAGGATAAACAAAGAGCCGTGGCAAGGCACGGCTCAGAGGCAGAAGGAGAACTATGCGGTGGGAAAACGGGCCTTGTTCGGTGGTGGGGTGCTTTGTCGCGCAGCGTCAGCGCAAATCGGCGTCATGCTTTCTATTGGCCAGGCGCTCGAAACGTTCGGCCTTTTCGTCGCTGCCAAGTTGTCGGTGCATGGAGGCGAGGTTTCCGTATGGCACCGAGAGGGCCGATGCACGGAGTGTGCCTTGCTGGACGGCCGCTTCCATGATGCTGACACCGTTTTCGGTAAGTGAGACGGCCTTTTCCCGTTGGCCCACCTCCCAGTAGGAAACACCCATGCTTACGAGCGTTTCGCCGTGGCGTCCCATGTTGGCGAGGGTGTTTGGAGAGCGGGGTTTGTCGAGCAGGGCCAGCGCCTTGTCGAACCAGTCAACCGCCGCCTGGTGGTCGTTGCCGCGAATGGCGTGGATGGCACCCAGGCGGAAGTTCAAGCGTCCGAGCAGATAATCGGCTTCCGGCGAGGGTGCCTCACCCTTTGCCTGTTCGAGGTACGATATGGCGACCTCACCGCACTTGATCGCCATTTCCCGGTCACCGCGCATTTGGTAGATTTGCAGGGTGTCGTACAGCGCCATACCCACGTCCCATTGCAACTTTGCCTTCCGCGATCGATCGTTGCTTGCCGCGATGAGTTGGTCGCCTGCTTCGAGAGCCTGGTCGGCCCATTTCTCGGGATCGGTTCGGCCATTGAGGCCGACGCAGGCGGCCAGCGCTCGGGTGCCGAGGTGCAGGCGATGTTGTTGGCTTGCCCCTTCGTTTTTGATCAGGTCTTCGGTGGCAGCGGAAGCCCGCTCAAGCCAGGCGCTGACCGCCGTATCCTTCTCCTTCCAGTCACCCCAAGCGATGTCGTGCGCAGCACCGAGATGGGCGTCGATGAGCGTTCTTTTTGCAGCTATGCGAATGGCCGGATGTTTATCCAGCGTCAGCGACTCCGCAGCGCTGGCGGCTTCCATGTGGTAGCGAATAGCTTGCTTGTAGTCCGGCCTGTCACCGGAAGCCAGCAGATCACCCAGCAGACACAATGCCCTGGCTTTGATGTGCGGGCGCCGCTGGCTGCTTTTCACTACCTGGTGGGCCTCCTTGATCGCCTCAGCGATATGGCCGGCCTGACCGAGGGCCTGTGCTCGGGTGGCACGATATCGCGAGTTGGCCGGCTCGAGACGAACGGCGCTTGTACCGGCCTCCGCCGCCTTGTCGTACTTGCCCATTGACATCAGCACGCGGCACAGCAACCAGTGAGCCTTGGCATCGTTCGGTTGAAGCTTGAGGGCTTGCTCCAGGTCTTGCAGGCTCAAGTGACGATGTGTCTCCAGAGCGGTTTCAGCCCTGAGCACAAAGGGCTCCGCACTGATCGGCTCCAACACGATTTGCACAACTTTCATGGACGCCTTGCCCGGCGAATCGGCCGGCTCGAAGGCGAACGCCACGCCACGCTCGGGATATACCTGGCCGAGAATCTCGCCCAGCGCATTGGAGACAAACACGGGCCGCACATTTGTCAGTTCCAATTGCTCGGCGACGGCGTTGGCTGGATATGCGCCGTCGAAACGGATGACCACTGAAGCGACCTTGTCCTGCACGAAAGTTACCTCTACCCGATCGAACGGCTCGACCGAGTACAATTGCATCAAAACACCGCCTTGCTTCTTAATTTCTTTTGGTGTTCCCCAAGCCTTCTCCACCTCGGCGAGGTTGGTAACTCCCGGCGTTACGCCCTTGAAACTGGCGGCCTCGATCTCGACCGGTCCGGCCTCGAGCGGGTCGGGAATCGGCACCAGCGGCTGCTCGGCTGCTTTTGCCGGCTCGGTCGACTCCTCGGTCTCGGCGGGGGAATCGCCGCTCGATGGCAATATGATCGTCGTGGTCGGATGCACTGGCATGAGCTGCGGGGCAGGCGGACCCGTTTCCGTCTTGGCAGTCGGTGTCTCGGTCGCCGGAGCAGGCGCTTGATCGGCGCCGGCGGAGGGCTCAGCCGTGTCGCCGTCGGCGGCGACTTGTTCGACGGTGGCCTGTTCGACGGCACCTTGTTCAGACGGGGTTTCCGAGGCCTCGTCCTCGACGGCCCTCAGCACTGGGGCGTCGGTACCTTCATCGAGCGGCTGCAACTGGCCGGCCCCAACCGCACTACTGAATAGGACCAGCAGAGCCACGCCAAGGGCAATATCCCGGAAACTTACCACTGCTGTTGTGCGCATCGTCTGGGTCTCCTTAAACCTCGTCCAGCCAACGGCACCGACGCACGCCGCCGATACCCAATAGCTGCAGGTGCCGGTTCCACGGCAACAGGACGAGAGAACCTACCTATTGGGGTTGGAAATCACACCGCGGGAGTTTAGCGGCATTTGCCAAGTCGAGTCCATACGGAATTGGGCGGATTACGCCGTTTTTTGCGAGAAATGGGCAACTTTTTTCCGGCCACCGCCCGCCATGGAGAAATCGCGGCGAATCCAACCGCCAAACAGGGGGGGAAAGAGTGCCAGCACGGCTGTTCAGCGCAGCCCATTGATCAGGTCAATTTGCCCCCGCGTGAACGGGACTGCGGCCCCCGCAGCGGGTGGCAAGGGAACAAGGCGACCGACAATTGCCCCGATCAGAGCCTCGATTCCGGCCCCGGTAACCGCGCTGGTGCCCAACCACGACGGTCTTGGTCCGGGTGCCGGCGGCAAGTCGATCTTGCTATTGACGACCAGGCTTCGTGGTGTTGAGCCGACCAGTGTGTCGTTCGTCGTCGTCCATGGCCGGCTGGCGTCGAAGACCAGCAGCGCCAGATCGGCGGAGGCGAGCTTCCGCTGGGCCAACTCGACGCCGGCCGATTCGGCAGCACGCTCAGTATCGCGCAGCCCGGCCGTATCGGAGAGTTCCACCGGCCAACCGTCCATGGCCGCGATGGTGGCCACGACATCGCGGGTGGTACCGGAGGCGTGATGCACAATTACCCTTTGGTAGCCGAGCAAGGCGTTGATGAGGCTGCTCTTTCCGGCATTGGGTGGGCCGGCCAATACCACACGCCATGCTTGGGTCAGATGCTGGCCGAGTTTTGCTCGGTCGAGCAAGGTGTCGATAAGCGTCGTGGCGGTCCGGTGCTCACCTTTGTTCAGGAGAGTCCTAATTTCGTCTATTGCCCGACGTAGCGCGCCGTTGTATTGATCCAATAGCACGGCGGACGTTCGTTGTGTTCGTGCCTCGGTCAAGGCGGCAGCGGCAGCGGCGGCGATGGGGTCAAGGTGATGGCAGTCAATCCACTGCCGCCATGAAACCGTGCGGCATCCTTGCTCCTTGAGAGCTGCCACGATCATTGCTGCCGCGGCCAGTCCACCATGGCAGTGCAACTCGATCGAACGATCACAACGATAGCGAACAACGACCTGTTCACCGGCTGCTGGGGAAAATCGCCACAATGCGAGCCGCCCTTCAGGCAGATTGGCGGGCGATCGGCGACCGCTGGGCACGAAAGTTCGTTGCACGAGTTGTGCGGCGCCGGTTCCTTCAACCAACAGGGTAGCCACCGCTCCCCGTCCCGGCGGTGTGAGTTGAACGACCGTTGGCGGCTGTTGTGAAATGTGAATTCGTGATCCGGAGAAGCAGTCCGGGCCGGCAGAACCGCAACGAAGAAAGCTAGTGCTTTGTCCGGCGTAGTTTTACGGGTTCGAACCTTCGTAACTCATTGGCACTGCTGGATAAGCCAGCAGTGGCACCCGAAATATTTGCGTGACAGAGCACTAGTTTCCCGCGGCGAAGGCTTCGGCGTATTCCAACACCCAGTGGTCAATCATCTCGTTGAAGGTGGCCAAATCCACCTCGGTCAGTCGCTGGAAATGGTTGCGGTTGAACAGTTCCTTGTTTCGCACGGTGGCCTTGCCTATCAGGTCGAGCACTTCGTAAGAGGAAGCGGGGCGGACAAGCACTTGCAGCCGGCTGAAGAGGTTGTCTCGCCGGCCGCCTTGCAAGCGGATGTCGTCGCGCCGTACGCTCGCACCCCAGCCACGGTCGCCCACGATCGTCTCGAAGCGGAAGCCGGGAAAGTTGTCGGCCGTTTGTTTGAGGCACTTTTCAATGTGCTCGGAAAGCTCCAGGCGATACTGCGAATGGAGGCGGGCAAGTTCCTTTTCGGTTATTTCTTTTCTTGCTTCGGCCCTCGCTCGCTCGCTACTCCTGCGATGACCGCGTTCTATCGCCTTGGCAAGTCTTTGTTGAAAGTCCATGCAATTGCCGCTTCAGAGATGGAGATAGATGTTTACTCGGCCGACTCGGGGGGCTGCTGCTGCCGTTGCTGATCGGTCCGGTCGTCGCTCTTATCGTCACTCTTGTCAGCGTTTTCAGCGCCGTTTGTGTCGCCGTTTTCAGCGCCGTTTTCGGCCTTCTTGCTGACCTCTTGGGGACCGTTTGTCTGAGGTGACTCATTTTCCTCCTGTCCGTTGAAGAATTGCATAAGTTCACCGAACGTGCGCATCGGCTCCTTTCCCCTTTTCATGTCTTCGGTTATGGGCACGATGGGCTTGGGCGGTCGCTTGGGGCGATACTGGGGGCGTGCCGGGCGGCTTGGCCTGGCGCCTCTCCTGGGGCCGGCCCCGGCGCCTCGGCGGGGTTCTCGGTGGCTACGGGATTCGTCCTTTCGCTCGCCGCGGTCGGCGTCCGTGTCGGCCGGTTGTTTCTGGTCGGATTCTTCCTTTTTGCCGCGTTGTGGTCGCTGCGGGCGTTCGCTTCCCGGTTTGACCATCGTAAGCGATACCCGACGTCGCTGCTTGTCTATTTCCTTCACCCAGACATTGACGATGTCGCCCACGGCCACCACCTCATGTGGGTCTCGGATGAACTTGTCGGCCAGTTGGCTGACGTGAACCAAACCGCTGTCGTGCAGACCAATGTCCACGAAGCAACCGAAATCGACCACGTTGAGTACCGTGCCGGTCAACTCAATTCCCGGACTGAGATCCCCCAATTTGATGATCCCCTGTTTGAAGATAGGGGCGGGCAGATCCTCGCGGGGGTCACGTCCGGGACGAGCAAGCTGGGTAAGAATATCCCGCAACGTAAGCTCACCTGCATGCAACTCCTCAACCGTTTTGCTCAAGTCGACTTCGGCCACGCGCTTGGCCAACTCAGCTCCCGAACCGCCGTCGCCGAGGTCGTCGACCGTGCAATTCAGGCTACCCAGCACTTTGGTTGCCGTTTCGTAGCTTTCCGGATGTATCCAGGTTGCATCGAGCGGATTGTCGCCTCCGGATATCTTCAAGAACCCGGCTGCCTGGACAAAACTCGTCTCGCCGAGCCCGGTCACGTTCATAAGCTGTTGCCGGTCGCGGAAAGGGCCGTGTTCGCGACGGTATTCGTATATTCGACGGGCGGTCAACTGGTTTAGGCCGGAAACGTACCGCAGCAGGGCGGGGCTGGCCGAGTTGACGTCCACGCCCACGTAGTTCACGCACGATTCAACCACGTCGTCCAACGAGCTGCGCAGGTGCTTGGCCTTTACGTCGTGTTGGTAGAGCCCCACACCGATGCTGGCCGGGTCGATCTTGACCAGTTCGCTCAAGGGATCCTGTAATCGCCGGCCGATGGAAATCGCTCCGCGCACGCTGGCGTCGTAGTCGGGAAACTCCTCGCGGCCGACGCGGCTGGTCGAATACACGCTGGCGCCGGCCTCGTTGACAATCACGTAGGCCACGTCGCGGTCCTTCAGTTCCCTGGAAATCAAGGCGGCAAAGAAATCCTCGCACTCTCGACAGGCAGTTCCGTTGCCGATGGCGACCACGGTGAGTTGGTAACGGTTGATCAATTCGAGGGCCTTCTGCCGGGAGGCCTCGCGGCGTTGCGACCTTCCGACAAGGTAAATAACAGCACGTTCGAGCGCGTTGCCAAACTGATCGAGCGAGACCACCTTGCATCCGTTCTTGAAGCCGGGATCAACGGCCAACACGCGGCGGCTACGAACCGGGGGTTGCAGCAGAAGGTTGCGCAAGTTTCTGGCGAACACACTTACCGCATGCGCTTCGGCCCTGTCAGTCAACTCGCGGCGAATTTCGCGTTCCAGGCTGGGTAGGATGAGCCGCGACAGCGCGTCCCTTCCACAACCTCGAAGATAGTCGGCATGAGGGTGCCCGGCCGGCACAAGCGCTTCGTCAACGGCCTTGTACATGGCCTCCATGTGGCACTCGATTTTCACCCGCAGCACCCTGGCCCGCTCGCCCCGATTGATGGCCAACACGCGATGCGGCGGAATCTTCCTGAGCTCTTCCCTATAGTCGAAGTAGTCGTGAAAGGCCTTGATCTTCCTCTCTTCGGCCTTTTTCTTGCGCAGGTCTCGCTTGCTAAGCTTGGCTGCCCTGGCAGTTGCCGCCTTGCTTGCGGCAGGTTTGCCGGCGGCAGGTTTCTTAGCTTCCTTGGGCATTTCTATTTCCGAAGGTTCTTCGGGCTGGGTGGAGGTCTGGGGCTCAGACGGCGGTTGTGCTTCGGCGGGCGGTTGCGCGACAGCAGCCTCTTCGACAACTTCTTCGGCGGCAACTTCCTCGCCGGCCGATTCTTCGGCGGACGGTGTCTCCTGCTCGGCCGACGATTCAGCCGAGACCTCGGGCAGCTTTTCGTCGGACGAGGCGTCGTCGCTGCTGGCCGCTGTTTCCGGTGAGTTATCCGTGTCGCCGTCGGCAACTGGTTCTTCGGCGGCTGATTCTGTCGTGTTCGCTGTTTCAGGCGTCTCGACGGGGCCGGGCCGCGAGGAAGCATCTGGCGACGGCCTTTGGTGGGACACCGTTTCCGCGGCTACTTCAGCGACTGCCTCCAACTCGGTTTTCTGCTTTGTTTGCCGCTGGGATTCTGGTTTCTCTTCGGCCGGTTTGGGATCGCCACCGATGCGCGAGCAGACGAAGCTTCCGGTGCGTTGGAGGATGTCGCGCAACTGCTGTCGTAGTTCCGGGTTCTCGCTGAACTGCTCGGCCAGTATGTGCCCCGCACCGAGCAAGGCGCCGGCGGCCGTGGGAACCTGTCGATCAGGACTAACGAAGTCGGCGGCCCGAGCGTCCAGATTACCGCAGGCGGCATCCGCCCGAAGAATCTCTCCGGCCAGCGGCTCGAGACCCCCCTGGCGGGCAACCGTGGCGAGGGTTTGTTTCTTTGGCTTGTAGGGCAGGTATAGATCTTCGAGACGTTTGGTAGTGCCGGCAGAACGGATTTGTTTGGCCAACTCCTCGGTAAGCTTACCCTGCGACTCGACGGATCGCAGAATTGTCTGCTTGCGATCCATTAGAAGACGCATTTTGGCGATGCGATCTCGAACGCGGCGGATTTGCTCTTCGTCCAGCCCACCGGTCTGGTCTTTTCTGTACCGAGTGATGAACGGGACGGTGTTGCCATCGTCCAGTAACTCAACAACCGCTTGGACCTGCCTCAAGGGGATGCTCAGGCTTCGAGCCATGTGCCGCAGGTCGATTGTTTCCATGTCAGCCATAAGGTCGCCCGAAAAAACGTCCGCCAGCCAAAAGACCGAGCTGCTCGGTCAAGGTAGCGACAGCAGTGCTAGCGGGAAAACCCATATTTTCCCTCAAATAGATCAAACCCGCAAGGCACCCCCTGCCGATACATGCTGACGCAGGCAGGGCGGGCGCACATTCTATGGAAGGAATTAGTGCCGTGATCACTTCAAATCAGCTCCGCGTATATTGTGGTCCCAGGGGCGATTCGGCCACCGCCAGCGCAACAGAAGTCCCGTCCCAGCGAAAAACCGTGACAGTCCCTCTGATGGAGGTAATGCCGCTGTTGGCTGACGCGGTTCAGTCAGAGCGAACCTGGCTGAGGGATTTCGAGGACGACGAGGCAACCATTTCTATGGATCTTTACGAGGTCCTCCTGGCTTACCAGCATTACCGACGCCCCTCGGCTTAACTAGTCGTACAAATCGAAAAACTTGCATTCAGTCCGGTTTCCCAACGCCCCGGGCTGTTTTCTTGCGCACTCCCCCAAAGGGTGATTGCTCCGACGCAAAATGCGTCCGGTTCGTCTTTTCGGTGTGCCAGTGCATCCGGCCAGCCACGAAAACTGGTCAACTCATCCTGTCTATGCCCAACTCCGCGGGGCCGCAATTCGGCGACATTCCCAGCAGGTATACTATGGCCTCGGCCACTTCTGCTGGCGGGATGAAGGCGGCGGTGTCCATCTGCTTGCCGGCGCTGCGGAACAGATCCGTGGCCATTTTGCCGGGGCTAACGTTGAGGATACGGATGCCCTGGCCCTTGATCTCGAGTTTCAGCGCTTCGGCGAAGCCGTTGAGTCCATACTTGCTGGCGCAGTAGATCGCGTGGTTGAGCACAGGTTTTCGCCCACCCAACGAGTTGATGTTCACGATGGTGCCCAACTTTCGGGTTTTCAACATCGGCAATAGTGCTCGGGTGAGCTTTATCGGGGCGACCAGGTTCAGTTCCAGCAGCCGGGCTATGTGTTCGAAGGGGACATTTTCCAGCGGCTCGATGCTGAGCATTCCGGCGTTATTGACCAGCACGTCGACTTGTTTTTCGATTCCCAGCCTGGCGAGCGATTGTAGCACGTTTTCGTCGGTGATGTCTCCGGCGAGCAGGACACACTGGCCCCCGAGTTGCTCGGCACCCTGTTTTACCTCTTCGAGCAATTGGGCGTTTCTGGCGGAGAGAACGAGGTTTCCGCCGGCCTTGGCGAACGCCAGGGCCATTTCACGCCCCAGGCCCTTGCTTGCTCCGGTAATCAATATCCACCGATCGGACAGGTTTGTCACGCCAATATCCTCCAAGTCGCAATCATAGCAGCGAGCGGCACCGTACGGAAGGGCTGCCGGACAGGGCTAGTGCTTTGTCTGGCTTGGGTTTGCGGGTTCCATTCTCCGTAGCTCATTGGCACTGCTGGACAAGCCAGCAACGGCACCCGAAATTCTTGCCGTGACAGAGTACTGGCCGACAAGGCGTGGCCCCGCTAAAATGGACCCATGACAGACGAAAACCCTCGCGGTCCCTGGCCACATCGCCTGGCGTGGCTGTTGGCGTGTGCGACTTTTTCCTTGATACTGGTGGGCTCCACGGTCACCAACTACGGAGCCGGCATGGCCGTGGAGGACTGGCCGACCACCTTCGGCTACTGGTTCTATCCGCTGAAGGCCTGGCTGGCCGTTTGGGACGTGTTCCTCGAACACGGCCGTCGCATGTTGGCCCAGGCGGTTGGTCTGCTGACGATCATATTGGCGGCCGTGCTGTGGCGCAGGGACAGCCGGCGGTGGGTTTGGCTCTTGGGTTTGGCCGCGGTGGCCGGTGTTGTTTCGCAGTGTGTGCTGGGTGGTCTTCGAGTAATATTCGCCTCCACGCTGCTGGCAAAGCTCCACGGTTGTACCGCGCCGCTGTTCCTCGCGCTCTGTGCGGTGTTGGTCACAGTGACGTCGCGAAAGTGGCTCAACGACCAAGAGCCACGCCGCCAAGCGGTGGCTCGGCGAGTACAGTGGATGGCCCTGGCTGTCGCCGTGGCCCTCTATCTGCAGATCATTTTCGGTGCTCAACTTCGACATCAGGTTGCCGGCGCCTGGGCCGTGGACGCCTGGACCGGCTGGTTCGAGCTTTGGGTGTGGCTGAAGCTTATCGGCGCCGGGCTGATTGCCGCCGGCGTTGTTTGGCTTCTGGTCGACGTCTCTCGCAACCTTTCGGGTGAAGCGATGATCGTGCGAAGGGCCAGATTGCTGGCCGTATTATTCTTGATTCAGTCACTACTGGGCGCTGCTGCCTGGGTGGTCAAGTACGGTTGGCCGGGCTGGTTCAGCGACAATTTCTGGGCAATAGACTACACCATCGTGGCGGAGGGGCGGTTGCAGGTGCTTATCAGAACCGCCCACGTCGGCGTCGGCTCACTGGGCCTGGTGGCGGCCCTGTCGCTCGCCTTGTGGTCGCGGCGAATGCTGCGGGGAACTGCTTCGTGATGGACTATTGGCGACTGATCCGCCCGCGAATCGTGGCAATGGTGCTCTTCGCCACCAGCCACCCGATCACGAAAGTTATTTCTCGGCCACCCCTCAGTATAGAACCATCGCGAAGTAAGCCGCCAGCGCCGCGATTATCGCGAACATGCCGACCACCGCGAGTGCTGCCCGATGGCCGATCTGCTCGGCCGGAGCGTCGGGTGGCTCGATTTCAATGCCGTCGCCAAATTCGTGCCCGCAACCGACACATGCCCGGGAATACTCCACCGCAAAGGGCTCGTCGCATGTGTGGCAAATCAACATGTTCTTCGACCAGTCCTCCCGCGACTCGTCGTCGAGTTGATCGTCGGGCAGGTCCGACGCTTCGTTCTCAGCAGAGGTGGAATGGCAATCGCCGGAGCTACAACCGCCCGGGCCACAGCCGGTCGATTTTGCCGGGTCTTGTTCGCCCGGGTCGGGTATCCACTCGAAGCCCATGTCCACCGGCTCGAAGTCGCTGCCGGAAGTGTGGCAGATTGGGCATCTAGTCCGGCGCGGCT
>Ga0114923_10002367_pt1 | contig 12790 bp, 11 predicted proteins | sample SumtaG_FD_89578 | JGI IMG/M metagenome (GOLD analysis project Ga0114923, IMG submission 89578) | Deep subsurface microbial communities from Indian Ocean to uncover new lineages of life (NeLLi) - Sumatra_00157 metaG | ecosystem: Environmental > Aquatic > Marine > Oceanic > Sediment | place: near... | reverse complement strand
TTTATCATGTGATTATTATACAATATTAATGAAAAAAGTCAATACTATTCTACATTTTTAATCATTTTATCCAAAATATGATGAAAATCTTAACATGGAACAAATGTGACAAAGTAGAATTAACGTGCAAAATGTGAAAGATAAGAGACGATTGGTAATAAATTCCAAATTAAAAGCACCTGGTTTTAAGAAGATGAGATGTTGAGAAGTTGAGAAAAAAATGAATGTAGAATAACGAATATCGAACAAGGAATGATGAAGTGTAAAGAAGATAATGGCAACTAACAAGACGAACAGTAACGAACAAGAAAGATAGAATTGAATATCGAATGTCGAATGTCGAACAAGGAATGATGAAGTAAAGAAGATAAAAAATCAGTGTAATCTGTGGTTCCTTTCATTGATAAATTGTTGACAAATCGATAAAATGAAATTATAATACCAGGAGGAGGTAAACAAATATATGAAGATAAAGGTACCGGTTTTAATTATAGGGCTGATATTTCTTTCGTCATTGATTTTTGCCGAATCCGGGTTTTCTGAACAAGACAGGGAAAGACTTATACGAGTTGAGACTGCACTCAAAGTCTTTATGGAACAGGTGGATAAGCGATTTGAACAGGTAGATAAGAGATTCGAGCAGGTTGATTCAAGATTCGGACAAATGATGGGCTTTTTTATGATTTTAACTGCAATTTTTACAACATTAACCCTGGGAGTCATAGGCTTTGCCTATTGGGATAGAAGAACAATCATCAGGAAAGCAAAGGAAGAAACAATATTGGAAATAGAAAAAGAAAGAAGGTGAGAAGTTAAGCGACTATAGAATGGAGGGACTTAAGATGAAGAAAAATATTAAACATTTCAGGGCTTTAGAGGTTTATAAAAAGGCATGATGAAAAATGACGGAGTGACGGAGGGTAGATGATAGATAGGTGTAGGGGTTTGATTTATCAAACCCTGTATAAAAAACCAGGGCCTCCCGGGAAAAAAGAGTGAAATGAATAACCTGGAAAATCCTGATAGGTTTGGAACACCCGGGAATCAGGGATATAATTGGGCAAAGGTTTTTCTTGACGCACTGCTGCTTTTGATTGCTTTTGCAATCGCCTATTTTATAAAAAGAAGAAATCTTAATTTTTCAGGTATCTATATCAAATTTTTACCCATCTACTTCTCCTGCTGGCTGCTTTCAAGTATGTTGACCAAAAAGCTGAAAAACAATGAGGATGAAAGCGGGTATATGAAGCGGCTTGAGCCCTTTTTCTCCTCTGCTCTCTATTTTACCGGCCTGTTGTCTCTCCTTATCTACGGCTTAAACTTGTATAAAATCTCCCGCTTCATTGTTTTCGGGTCGTCAGGCATTTTCCTGCTCCTTGAGATTCTTATCTTATCGGGCAATTATCTTCCCTTGTTCAAGACCAGGGACCGGGAAAGGGGGAAAGGATTTTCCATCGCCTTATTCTTACTGGGAATTCTCCTGGTAACAGCCAGTTTTTTAGCCGTTCATTTCTTTAAAATCGGCACCATTAAAGTGCATAAAGACTACCAGGACGTTTTGTTATTAATCTATTTCCTGTGGCTTTTTACCGGCTTGATCATCCACAAGTTCCGGGTCCCGGATGAAAAAAACTATTTAAAAATGATCTATCCCTTTTTGAAATCAACCTTTATCGTACTCTCCATTGCCTCCCTCATTGTTTTTGGTTTCAGGACCGGGTTTTCCCGGCTCCTGGTTTTCGGTTCCCTGGGAATCTATGCCTTCTTTGAAATCCTGGTTATATCCCTGTACTACCTGCACAATCTTCGTAAAAAATTCGATATACCGGAAATAAGTCTTTTCGAGGCTCCTGTGGTTTCTATGATTGGAGATAAGGTAGTGGAAGAAGTGGTTGAGAAAGAGCGGGATGAAACAAAGAAAATCCCTGTATCAAAGAAAAAGTTCGCTGCTTCTCTTATCCGGGAAAAACTGGAGGACATCTATTTAAGAGAATTTCCCCGGGTATTCGAATTCATCGATAGGGTGATTGACCTGGATACTGTCGATATATTGAAAGCCGAAGTAATCGATTCCGGCAATCCCTATAATGTTGAGATTTTACCGGATAATTCCCTGGGATTCTTTATAAACCTCCACACCCTGAACGATTTTCGCAGGGTGGATCAATACTTGATCGAAGTCAACCGCAAAATGAGAGGCAAGGCTGTTTTTGTCGGTAAATTTGAACCCTGTGAAAAACGGTATAACTATTTTTCAAAAAATTATCCTCATCTCCTGGCCAATGTCCTTTATTTTTTCGACTTTACCTGGAAACGGGTATTTCCCAAATTACCTCTTTTAAAAAAGGTCTACTTTGCAGTGACCAAGGGAAGGAATCGTGTTTTTTCAAAGGCGGAAGCCCTGGGCCGCTTATACTTCTGCGGATTTGAAGTCGTCTCATTGGAATATGTCGATCATCTTGTCTACTTTATCGTGCAAAAGGTAAAGGAACCTGAAATTGAATCCAATCCCTCTTATGGGCTCCTGTTTAAACAGAAAAGAGTTGGAAAGAAAGGTAAAATCATCTACACTTACAAGATGCGCACCATGCATCCCTATTCGGAATACATCCATAAGTATATTTACGAAAAAAACAGATTGGATGAAAAGGGAAAAATCAAAAACGATTATCGAATCACCACCTGGGGAAAAGTTTTCAGGAAATTATGGATCGATGAACTCCCCATGTTGATCAATTGGCTCAAAAGAGATGTTAAGCTGGTGGGCGTAAGGCCGTTGAGTGAGACGTTTTTTAATACTTACCCGGAGGATTTGCAAAAAGAGAGAACCCAATATAAACCCGGATTGATTCCCCCCTATTATGCGGATATGCCCAAATCCATCGAGGAGGTGTGGGAATCGGAGAGAAAATATTTGCAGAGATACAAAGAGCATCCCTTTCGAACGGACGTTGCTTACTTTTTTAAAGCATTAAATAATATCCTATTTCACAAAGCCAAAAGCAGTTAATGGTTAATATTTGGCAACTAACAAAACGAACCAAGACGAACTATTTGGACTTTTAAAGAATTCCTTGTTTGTCTTGTTAGTTTTGTTCGTTGCAAAAAATAACTGTCAAAAAATAAAAAAAGATGGCAACTAACAAGACGAACAGTAACGAACAATTTGATTTTTTTAAAATCTTTTTTTGTTAGTTTTGTTAGTTTTGTTCGTTGCTAAATAAGAAAGCTCCTTGTTGGTTTTGTTCGCTGCTAAAAAAATAGGAAAATAATGCCAAAAAATAACTTGACTTTGAACAGGACATATATTAAACTCTGGGATTAAAATGTTGAACAAACCATGAAACATTTAAAAAAGCAAACCAATGTCGTTCTAATCCTGGTGTTATTTTTCTGTGCCGGATTCGATGTGTCTGTTTTGTCTGCTGATGTAGATCCCTTTTATACGAAACTATTGCGGGAGGGAAAAACCTTCTATGCCGAAGGCAAATACCGGGAAGCCATCGAGAATTTTAGAATCGGTGAATTTGGTCTTCTCGAAGAGAAAGAGGTTTTGGCGGAGCTCTATCTTTTCTATTCCCTGGCTTATTTAAAAGTGGGAAGATTGGAAGAGGCACGGGAAATTATAAAAAAATTTGAAACCGAGCTCAATATCAAAGACCTGGACACCCTTCCCGTACCTCCTCTTATAGAAATTGATGTAAAAGTAATGATGACCATACTCAAAAACCAGGAAGAAAATACCGGGGGGACAAAAAAGACAGGGGGAAGAGAAAGAACCGCTTCCTGGAAAAAAGTTTACGATTTTGAACGGCAATTCCGGGACATCCTGAAAAACCTGGAAGATAATAATCTTGGTGCAGTTAAAAACAATATAAAAAAACTTGAGAAGATAGATAAAAAAAATACCCGGATTCATTATATCCAGGGGATTTTGAAATTTAAGGAAAAGAGATATAAAGCGTGTACTAAAGCGTTAAATAAAGTTAAACCCTCGTCACTTGTCAACGGCAGTGACCGCTCACTGCTGGACAACTTCTACTATTACTTGGCGTTATCTCACCACTATTTGAATAATATGGAACAACGACGGGCATACAGTGAAGGAATAAGCGACGAGGCGCTTAAAGCCAGGCTGAAAAAAATCATCGCAGAAACAAAAGCCCGCGAAGAAAAAACGGAAAAAAGCGGGAAAAAAATCCGGGAAAAGTCTTGACAAATGAAAAAATGTGTAATATATTCTGTTCATATTTAACATATTTAAAAAGGAGGTCCTATGAAAAATAGACCGTTGTGTGGAAAAAATTGGGGTTTATTTACCGTTGTAATTTTTTTGTTTTTAGTAATGCCGTTTGCAGTTTTAAGCGGTGCTGAAGAACCCACTGGCGAGACGGGCACTATAAAAGGTGTTATGTATAAAAAGGATGGGAAAACACCGCTTAAAGATGCCCAACTTATATTGGAAGAGTTTGAAGATGGTAAAGCTACAGGCAGAGAATTCAAATCCAAGAACCCGAAGGATGACACGGAGTATACCGATGAGACTGGAGAATATATACTTGAAAATATTGACAAAGGCTTTTACCGGGGAAAGATTACAATCAATCGTGGTAAACATTACAAGATAAAAAAGGTCGACTTTTTCTTTCATGTGATCCCCGGAGAACCAAATATTGTCTCTTTCTCCCTGAAAAAGAATAAATAGGAGGCTTCCGTGAAAAAAGGAAAAATAAAAAAAACCGTCACCTATTTTACCCTTCCCCTATTTGTATTTGTAATGCTCTGGCTTCCGCTTCCTTCGTTACCGGCTGCCGCGGAGGAGCCCGCCGGGGTCGGCACCTTAAAAGGTTTCATCTACAAAAAAGATGGCAAAACACCGCTCTGGGGCGCCCAGGTGGTGCTCAAAAATATAGAGACCGGGGAAATTATTAGGTCCAACGTCACGGATGCTATTGGCGACTATGAAATAAAAGATAAGCCGGCAGGGAATTATAAGGTCTTAATAATTGTGAAAAAGAAAAACCATGAAATTAAAAAGATCGACTTTTTAATTAAAATCGTAGCTGGAGAAATCACCAATATATCTTTCGCGGTGAAAAGAAAACGCTTCCTGTTTATTTTCCCCTTTAGACTCTGTGAAGTGGTGGCAATCGTTGCCGGGGTACTGGCAATCGTTGTGGCGGTAAAAAAATAGTTTTTATTGACAAAAAAAGACGAGTATATTATTATAGTAACTGCCCAGGAGGCAAAATGAAAAAAAAGGTTCTATACATAAAAAAGGGGATTGTGGCCGCCGCGGTTGTATCCCTGCTTTTAACGTTAATGCCGGCATCGCCGGCTTTTGCCGGCAGTGGCGATATCTACGAGTCCAACAGCAATTTAGGACATATACGGGGTTTCATCTATAAAGCGGATGATAAAACACCGCTCTGGGGTGCCCAGGTAGTGTTGCAGGATGTTAAGAGCCGGCAGGTGTTTCGCTCCAATGTCACGGACGAAAGAGGCAACTATGAGGTGCTTGAAGTTCCTGCCGGGGATTATATGATCCTTATCCTGTCGCAAAATAAGGCTTATAAAGTTAAACGAATCGATTTTTTAATTAAAATCGTTGAAGAAAAAACCACCTTCATCTCTTTCTCATTAAAAAAATCCCACAAGGGTCTGCTGTTTTTTCTTCTTCGCCCCTGCTGCTTGGCCTCGGTTATTTCCGGTACTGCCGCAACCATCACCTTGATCACTACAGAGGAGGAAGAACAGAGTCCGACACAGCTATAGTGTTGAAATACGATTCTAAATTGGCAGCTAACAAGACGAACAGTAACGAACAAGTAGATTTTCAAAAGTCTTTTTTGTTAGTTTTTGTTTGTTTTGTTCGTTGCAAAATAAATAGGCGGTGGATTGGGGGGGATTGAAAAATCTTCTATTTCCCTATATAATATACCCTGATGTTAAAGCAAAGAATTAGATTAAAGCGACTTATTGTATTTTTTTTATGCGTAGGCTTTCCAGGATTCAGTTGGCTGGTGGCGGATGATTTTTTCAAATTAAAAGAACAAATAGTTAAAGGAGCGTGGAAAAGGATCGCTTTTTTTTACATCACCCCATCCATAACCTTAGAAAATGTGGGGTATTCATCAAATATATTTTCTTACCGGGAGCTGGAAGAGCCTGATTGGACGGCAGATCTTGGGGTTGAACTGAACGTTTCCTCTGTCCTGGGAAACCGCTTTATTCTAACCATCAATGAAAATCCCTCTTACTTATTCTATGCCAAAAATAGAGATTACCGATCCTTTAACAACCGGTTAAAAGCCGCTTTATATACCTATTTGAGCAGGTTTAACCTGAAATACCAATTTAATAGCGATTATACCAGTGGGAGACCCACGGCGGAATTCGGCGCGCTTACCAGGATGCGCACCAAGGGGCACGAGCTTTCTTTAGACTACGGTAGGTATGAAAATTTTTTTATTAATCTCTATTTCAAACAGGGAAAAAGCGAATATGATGATGACAATTACCTTGGCAGTTACGATTTGAAGAATTTAAACCAGGATGAGTTAAGCGCCGGGATAAATTTAAATAAAGTCATTTTTTCCCAGACCCGCCTCTTTTTAAATTTTGAATATTTTGAGCAGAAGTTTGAATTTGAAACCGAGAGAAACGGTATAGGAAAACAGGTCTCTTTAGGGATTGAATTTCCAGCGATTAGCAGTATTAAAGGCTCTTTGGAGTTTGGTTTGAAAGCCTTTAATGTCGGCCACTCTCTCTACAAGAATTATACGATACCCTTTGGTTCCGGTAAAGTCACCATAGAACTATTCAGAAGGTTAAAATTCCATCTTCAATATCTTGTAGATAACTACTATACCTTCTGGCAAGAGGACCAGCGTTATAACCAAAAATCCATGGGGGCCGGTGTTGAATTTTACCTGAGAAAAGGAATAAAACTGGGATACACTTATCGGCTTGGCAAATTGACCTATGAAAATCTAGTGGATGGAGATAAGACAAGGACGGATGACTTTTATATTTCCAGCATATCCTTTGGTGTAAAAGTTTTTAAAAATTTCGGCATCGGCCTGGAATACAGGAGGTATCATTCCGATTCCAGTGAACTGGATTTTACCCGGGATAATGATTTTATCGGAGGTTATATTACTCATGAATTCTAAAAAATCAATTGTATCTATAGGTATATCTATATTCTTTCTTTTGTCCTGCTTCGCTTTATTTCCCCTTTCCCAGGCAAACGAAAACAAAGACCACTCCTTTAGTGTCGGGCCAAAAGACCTCATCACTATAAATGTTTTTGAGGTCCCGGAATTAAACATTACCGTCAGGATTGCGGAGGATGGCAGCATTACCTTGCCCCTCCTGGGAAGGGTAGAAGTGGGGGGATTGACCCGTTTTCGACTGGAAAGAAAATTGGCAAGCCTCCTGGAGAAGAAGTACCTGAAAAATGCCCAGGTCACTGTTTTTATCAAAGAGTACCAGAGCAAGATGGTGTCCATCATCGGCGAGGTAGAAAAGCCCGGGAACTATGAATTAATCGGCAAACAGACACTCTTGCAGATACTTTCCACAGCCGGCGGACTGGGCGATACCGCCTCCGATCGTATAATCATTATCCGCCGGTATAAAAGCGGGAAAAGCAGCTCCCTGGTGATCGACCTGGATGAACTGATGCTCGAAGGTAATCCCAGGATGAACATTCCCCTGCAAGCCGGTGATATCATTAATGTACCGGGCGAACGCTACCTTGATATTTATGTCTTCGGTCAGGTTGCAAAACCGGGCCACCTGAAAGTAAAGAAAAATGGCCCCATTACCCTGCTCAAAGTTATTGCCCAGGCCGGGGGATTTGCAGAACGCGCCCGCAAATCAGCAGTTACAGTTACCCGTAGAGTTAATGGAAAAGACCTTAAAACCAGGGTGAATGTCAAAAAAGTCCTCAGGGGGAGAAAACCTGATATTGTATTAAAAAACAATGATATCGTCTATGTGCCTGAAAGTATTTTGTAGGAGTCAAAATGAATGTTGATAGTAATAATAAAAGTAATGATATCCTGGTTATGGATGAAAAAATCCATATCGAAAAATACTGGAAAATTATTAAACCCAGGCTCCATATCGTGATCATTATTACCCTCTTTGTGGTTACGGCGGCCTATGTTAAGGTCTCAACCAAAACCCCCATATACCAGGCCGCCGGGCTTTTGATGATTGAGCCGGAAAAAAACATTGTCATGTTCGGCAATAGACCCTCTTTTTATGGGTACAGGAACGAATATCTTAATACCCAGATCAAGATACTCCAGAGCCGGTCCCTGGCCAGAAAGGTGATGGCAGAATTCAATTCCACTTTCGCCAGGGATTTATCGGGAAAAAAGGGGGCAAATTTCAGTATGCAAGGGCCCATTGTTAATCCCCTGGAATTTACCCGGCTGGTCCGGGTCAGTTACCGGTCCACCAATCCCAAGGCTGCGGCTGGGCTGGTCAACATCCTTTTTGACAAATTTATCAATTTTAACCTGGATCTCAAATCCAAATCTTCTAAAGATGCGGCCAAATATATTGAAATGCAGAAAAAAAACCTGGGGCATAGTCTCCAAAAAAAGGAAACGGAAATGCAGGAGTACGGTAAACGCAAAGATTTGTTCTACGTTTCCAGGCAGGACAGTACCGTGGTTGAAAAATTCTCCGATTTGAGCAAAGCCTATACCAATGCCCAGATTAACAGGATTAACAAGGAAGCGATTTATGAAGAATTAAAGGGGATGACTTTTGAGAACTATCCCCAGGTGAAAAAAGACCAGTTGGTCAGTTCACTTAAAAACACCTACTCTTCGCTCGAATCCGAGTATAAAAAGAAGTCCCAGATTTTTAAAGCCTCTTACCCGGAAATGACCCAGTTGAAATCCCAACTGGAGGCGCTGCAGCAGCAGATCCGGGAGGAAACGATAGATGTTGCCCAAAAGACCCTTAAGGAGGTGAGAAGCGAATTCCAATCGGCGAAAAAAAAAGAAGAGTCGCTGCTCAATCTCCTGGACCGGCAGAAAGGGACAATGATCGACAGCAATTCCGATGCCATCTATTATAAAAGCCTGAATATTGAAGTGAATAACATGCGTACCCTAATGAACTACCTGGGACGAAAGCAGGAGGAATCCGTGCTGTCCTCCCGGTTGGAGGGAATAAAAACCAGTAACATAAAAGTGATCGATGAAGCGGAAGTACCCGGGGGACCCATCGACTCGGGGAAAAAAAAGACCCTGGTAATGGCGTTGATGCTGGGACTTTTCCTGGGGTTCGGGTTGATATTCCTGGTGGATTACCTGGACCGGACCATAAAGACCCCTGAAGAGGTGAGAACGATGCTGGGGATTCCGGGACTGGGCATTATACCTTCAACAAAGGCCAAGGCTGTCTCCGCTTACTATTACTCTCATTATAATTATAGTTATGGTAAAAACAAAGACAAAAGCAAAAACAAAAACAAAAAAGAGAATAAAGATTCCCCTGTAATTCCAGACATCGAATTGATTAATTTTGTAGATTCGGAATCCATCTTTGCGGAAAATTACCGCACCATTCGCACCTCCTTACTACTCTCCATCCCCAAAGTACCGCCAAAAATCATCACTATCAGCAGTGCGCTTCCTGAAGAAGGGAAAACAACTACTGCGGTCAACCTGGCAGTATGCTTTTCCCAATTACAGAAAAAGGTCCTGGTTATCGATGGCGATATGCGTAAACCCCGGGTTCATAAAATTTTAAACCTAAAGAAAACTCCGGGACTCTCCTCTTTCCTGGCGGGAAGAGTCAAATTTCCTGAAATCCTGCAAAAAACCCATATCCCCAATCTTTTTGTGGTCTCTGCCGGGCCGCTGCCCCCCAACCCCGCGGAACTGATCGACTCTGAAGTGATGTCTGCCATGTTGAAGAAGCTCATGGAAAAAGTGGATTTTATTTTTATCGATACGCCGCCTTTAGTGGGCCTTGTCGATCCTATACTCTTTGGCAAACATGCCGATGGGATGCTGCTGGTAACCTGGGCCGGGAAAACCCATCGAAATGTTGTTGAAAAAACAAAAGAAGAACTGGATCGCTTCAACATCCGCACCCTGGGGGTGGTTTTGAACCGGGCCGCTGAAAAAAGAAAAGGGTATGGGTACGATTACTCCTATTACAGTTATAAATATCAATACAAAGATAAAGACAAGGAGGAACTGGAAAAGCTGAACTAAAAAATGAGAAATGAGAAATGATAGACTTGCACTCTCATATAATTCCCGATGTTGATGACGGTTCTTCTTCAATGGAAGAATCTATAAAGATGTTGAAAATCGCCTGGGAAGATGGGGTAAAAGCCATGGTGGCAACCCCCCATATGTTTGGCCAGGTCAGCCGGATCAAAAGTATCGAGCAGTTGCAGCAGAAATTCATGGAGTTAAAAAAAAGGGCAGCAGATAACGGTATGGAGATTGAAATCTTGCCGGGGGCGGAAATTTTTTTTGTCTCTGATCTAAGAGAGAAACTCAAAACCTTTGGCCATGCGCTAACCCTTAACAGCAGCGACTATTTTCTCCTGGAATTCCCCCCGGGTATTGTATTCCCTGGCAGCGAGGAGTATATCGTTGAGTTAGTGGCTGAAGGTTTTATTCCCATTATATGCCATCCTGAAAGAAATGAGATATTCCAGGAAAATCCCTATCTCCTTTATCAATTACTCCAGGCCGGCGCACTGTCACAGATCGATGCCGGCAGCCTGAGAGGGGATTTTGGCCCTGAAGCCTATTCCGCTTCCCTGGAGCTGTTAAAGGGCAACCTGGTGCATGCCATTGGCTCTGACTGCCATAACGCGGGATCCCGGGGACCGGGTTTGTCCTTTGTGTATAAAAAACTGCGCGGTATCCGCGGCATCGAGAAAGAGAAAATCGATATGCTGGTGGAAAAAATCCCCCTGGCCATTGTAAACAACAATGTCCCACCGGACATCGGACCAATGATAGAGCCGGGCAAAAGAAAATCTATTTTTGGCTTTTTTAGGAGTGGGTTCAAATGAAAAACAGATCCGTTATTATATACCTGAAAGCACTGATCCTCTTGTCTCCAATACCCTTTGGCTGCGTGGGCAGAATATTTTCACCCCTGTTTTACATTCTTCTACTGGTTTTATCTATTGTTGCCCTGGGGCAGGTTGAGAAACAGGTTCATATATTGCATGAAAAAAAAATTCGCTATTTTTTTTATGCCTTCCTGGGATTCCTGGCCTGGCAAATGATTCCCCTGCCCCTTTTTTTACTTAAGATTTTTTCTCCCGGCACCGTACACAGTCTTACCCAATTGAAAGACCAGGTGCCCACCTTCCATCCAATTTCAATGGTTCCTTTGGAAACGGTGGTTTTTGCTTTTAAATTTTTGGTTTTTGCCCTGTTTTTTTGGGTAATGATCCGGGTAAAATTTGAGAAGAAAGATATTATCTCTATCCTGAAAATATTGATGCTTTCTTCAGTGCTGCAGGTTTTCCTGGGATTTTTAAAATACCTGCAGGGAAACCGTCTCTTTTTTCTCTTTTTTTATGAAGACAGCAATGTATCCCTGATCAAATTCCTGACCGGTACCCTGGGGAATGCCGATCATTTTGCCTTTTACCTGGAGATGATCCTTCCATTATTCCTGGCACTTTTTTTTCTCAAACTTCAATTTCTCGAAGCCGGCCAAAGCCTGAGAGAAAAATTCCTTTCAGTTCTGGATGAAAACAAAGGTGTGATGGTCTACTTTGCCGGTCCGGTTTTCTTAGGCGCCGGGATTATCCTCACCGGCTCTCGATCCGGTATTATAACAATGATATTCTCTTTTTTGATTTTTGGCCAGCTCTCCTTCTACCTGAAACAGAGAAAATCCCTGCGAAAGAAACTGAAGTTTTTCTTTATAGGGATTACAGCACTGGTTCTTTTTATTGGGGTTCAAAGCACAATGGACAAATTTTTAAGTACCCGGATAGAAAATGCCGGCCGGTTTTTAAGATGGCCGGCCACCATGACAATGGCACAGGACTTTCCCATCTTCGGCACCGGGTTTGGCACCTATCGCTATGCTTATTTCCTCTATGACCTCGATGAAGGGGGGAAATGGTCGACCCATGCCCATAACGATTACCTGGAGGCAGCAGCAGAAGGTGGTATCATTGGCAGCGTACTTTTTTTTCTTTTAATCGGCATGGTGATCTATTCAATTGTTAGCATGTGGGGGTATCGGAAACACCCCGAAGTAAAAATGATCGGTATCGGTATCATTACCAGCCTGTTTGCCGCGGCCTTCCACTCTATTTTTGATTTTTCTCTCCACATTCCTTCCAATGTTTTTGTCTTTGTTTTGATCCTGGTGCTGGGTATAAAACTGGTCACCTATAAAAGGGAGTTTAAAGAATAACGAATCACGAGTAACGAATTGAGATTAAGAAATGAAAGAATTTAAGAGCAAGGATTTTTTTAAAGGAAAAGATGGTGAAAGCCCCAAAAAAAAGGCTATTACCCGGTTTATCTTGCTGGCACTTATCCTCTTTTTTGGGCTGCAGTTCCTTTCCCACATCTTTTTATTCATGGGGAAAGGCAGCGAAAATGAACCGGGTATTAAAAACAGCAAATTTATAAAGTTAAGCACCCTGTTTTTCCCTATCGATGCAAAACCTTTCCATGACTACGGTTTTGTGCTTTTAACGAGAAATCACCAATCCCCTGATCCCCGGGTACTGGCAAAAAGCATTTCTTATTTTAAAAAGTCA
>Ga0114923_10002366_pt1 | contig 12791 bp, 20 predicted proteins | sample SumtaG_FD_89578 | JGI IMG/M metagenome (GOLD analysis project Ga0114923, IMG submission 89578) | Deep subsurface microbial communities from Indian Ocean to uncover new lineages of life (NeLLi) - Sumatra_00157 metaG | ecosystem: Environmental > Aquatic > Marine > Oceanic > Sediment | place: near... | reverse complement strand
CTGGTGGTGGCGGAGGCGGTGGTGGCGGTGGTGCCCCTCCACCTTCAGGGATTGGTGGTGGCTCTAGTTTTGCTCCTGATCTATTGTCTATCACCGATCCCGATTTACCAAGCGCACCCCAAAGACAGAGTGTTGTAGTGAACATTCAGGGTTTCGTAGGAGATGAAGCACGGTTAACAAGCGCCTTGGCTGAAATAATTCAGGATGCCACAGACGATGGTGTTGATTTTGGATTTTCGACAACACGATGAGAAATGAAACGGAAATATCACAGCACAAACCGCGGAAAAACCACGGTACGTCAAAGGCGGAAATTACTGGATTAACGGTGTTTTTAATGGAAATAAAATGGAAATATAATGGGTAGTGCAATCATAGGAGCAGATTCAAGGCTTGATTCGGATACGGTCACGGTATCCCCTGTTGAAAATGTAAACTTTCCAGCCATAAATCTATCTGACGATAGGACTTACACAATTTTCAAACCAAATGCAACTGCAACCACTGTGACCATTACAACAGATGCTGGGGTGGGTAATACGGTTGATGTGGATTATTTTATGGCTCTGGCTCATGATTTCTTTGATCCGGCCTCAGATGGTAATGGTGCCGTAGATATTGAATTTGAGCATAGCGCCGATGATATCAGTTACACATCTATATTCACTGAAACAAGTATTTTGGATAATAAAATTATTCTTAGAAATTTCACCAAAGCCACAAATAGATATTTCAGATTATCAATAACTAGGGTGGCCACATTCATTCCCTTAATAGGGCAGCTCCAGTGGGGCAAGGCTGTTATTTTCCCTGCTGGAACAATACTTAAGACATTTGATCCACAAATGGAAATGGTCAAAAATGTAACTTCTAGATCTCAATCAGGCCATATTCTTGGTGCTGTTCGGTTTTATCAGGAAAGAAGAGCTGATATTAAGGCGAAAATAATTACCAATGCTTTTGTTAGAGATCAGACGTTGGGAGGTTTTCAAGATTTTTGGGATAATCATGGGGCTTTATTGAAGCCGTTTGTTTGGTGTTGGAATTCTGGAAATCCAGGTAATTTTGAAAAAGATTCTTTCTTTTGTCAAATTGATGAAAAGCGGGGCGTGAGAAGGCCTATTGTGACTCCGCTTGATACCGGGTTTAGAGACTTAGAATTTTCAGTAATAGGTGTTAAAGAATAATGCCTACATCTGCTTATTTAGCGGAACTGGCCAAAGTTTCCCGGGAACAAGTCCACCTTGTTCGGATTACCGTTGCTGGAGATGTTGCTGGAAGCACTGTTTTCAAATTTTCTCCTTCAAATGCGAATTTAATCAGTGTTCAGCTTGGCGAGGATGTCAGGCCATACATGAAAAGTTTCACTGGAAGGCCAGTGAGAATTAGGCCTGAAAGCTCGATCACCGAAAACGCTAGTGTATCAGTAACATTTTTTGATGATCAAGATGCACCACCATTTGATTCTTCTGTATTCACGATCACCACAGGCGGCTCATTCTGGAAAAGACTTCTTTTGGCCCAACCAGATATTATCGGTTCAAAATTTGAGCTTTTGAGGGGTTTTAAAGAGGACGGATTTTTAGAATCTGATTTTGAAGTTATATTCTCAGGTCGTTTTGAGGATTACAAATTTGGGTCAGACAGAACGATTACCATAAATGCCAAAGATCTACAGATTTTAGCTAATACAGATGCACCAAAAGAGATAAGTGATAACAATCTCATTGATGGCGCGATATTAGCTACCGCCTCAACTTTTGACGTTGATGATGGAGATGAAGTCTCTGATCCGGAATCTTTTGGGTCAAAAGACCAATTTCCCGTTGTCATTAGAATTGAGCCGGATGATGTTAATGAGGAAGATATTATCATCAAAAGTATTTCATCAAATACCCTGACAGTTCAAGATAATCACATTGAAAGATCACAAGATTTTGCAAATGCTAAATGGACTAAAACTGGCGGAACTACAGTAAATTCATCATTTTCCGAGTCTCCCTTTGGTGTGGACTTAGACTCTGATCAATTGAATTTTGCTGCAGTGGCCGATGAAATCCAACAAGATCCAACAGTGCCATCTTTATCCAATGAAACATGGGTTTTTTCTGTTTGGTTGAGATCTTTAACAGGTGGAACGATAACGCTAGAAGTCGATGAAGGCGGTGGGGATAATTTTACCTCACAAGTAACCGTTGATGAAAAATGGACAAGATTTGAACTTCAAGCCCCATTTACTGGATCTGCTGGAACAACTGTTCATATCATCATCAAGCGCGATACAGGAGATTTAGCAAGCGTTGAGGCGTTTGGGGCTCAGTTTGAAGAAAGTGCTTCTAGGGGATTCTATGTCGCTACTACTGACTTGGCTTCTTCTGGGGTTGATGCGGGTCGTGGGGCGTTTGGAAGTACCGCCGCGGCTCATGATGATAATGATAAATATTTAGAAATAATCTCATATCGTCAACAATTAACAGAGGAAGGGGTTTCACCCATAGTCATTTTAAGAGACTTGATTTCACGTACAGGAATTGGTGATACTGATTTAGATCTGGATGTTTTTTCAGTAGAATTTGATGCTGATGCGGCCAAATCCTTTAGAAGAGGTAGGGTGACAGGTGAACCTGATACAACAATCATATCACCACAGAAAATCAAGGATTTAATCACAGAGGTCAGAAAACAATCTTTAATAGATGTTTGGGTGAGTGAACAGGGTAAATATAAGGCGAAATCCCCTTTAACCATTCGGCCTGGTGATACTGTCAAAATATTTACTGATGAGGAAAATATAGTTTTTAAATCCACCAATGTTCAAGGAAACACAAAAGATCGTGTTACGAGAGCAATTGTTTATTACAACATAGTAGCTGATGAGGACGGTAACCAGCCTGCCCATTTCTCAAATGTTAGAATAAATGTAGATGTCGGAGTCGAAGCAGCTTCTGGGTCAAAAATTAGGGTTGTGTTCTCAAAATGGATTTATAGGGCATCGGAAGCATCACAATTGGTCGAGGGCACCACCTCAAGGTTCAGAAGGGGAGCCAAGCGAGATAATTTAGCCTTTGATATAAAGGATGATGCTGATATTATTGTTGGAAACGTAGTTGCTTTAAATTCTGAGGATATTTTGATTGCTGGTTCAGATGGAAGCGTTGGAAGAGGGAATACATTTTGGCAAGCCACTCAAAAAATTCAGAAAAGAGAAACTGGCCAAATAGAGGTAGAATTAGTTCTAATTGCACAAAAGAAAATTGGTTTCATATCTCCAGAGACAACACCGGGCGGGACATTCCCAGATGATATTGATGATGCAAATACACAACAGCTCATTTATGGGTTTATTGGCACAGCAGCTCCGGCAAACAAAGTGAAAAATGGTACAGAAGATGGGTATGTAATCTTATGAATATTTTGAGGCACTTCTAATGTCGATCGACGGCTTTGATTTTACAACAATCGCTAACGGCAGAATTGACCCAGATTCACCACTCAGCACCGATCTTTTCACAGATATGCGTGACAACATGGAATTCTTAAAACTATGGCTTGGTAAGAGCTTTGTTGGCGCTGCCGTGGCTGATCATAATCATGATGGGGCCAATTCAAAAAAGGTTAATTTTAGTGATCTAGAGTCTTCCGGCCAATTATTAACAAAATATACAGAAGCGGGAAAAGCTGTTTCACGAACAGATACAACAGATACAACTAGCACAAATACGAGTAATCACGCTATTATTTTGCCTACATCGAGCGAAGATTATTTTATTTTTGGGACATTCCGCGTTAAGGTAAAAAGAACAGCTGCAGGTGGTACGCTCAATATTGCCGAAGGGCGTGTAGATGTCAATGGTGTCCAGGTTGGGAAGATATTCATTGATAGTGTGAATTTGCTCAATGAATGGGAAGTTGGTGGTGGTACTTTTTGTGGGATCATTCAGGATGGTCAAAACGTGGGAGCTACAAATAACTTTTCAATCTCAAACCCTGCTTTTGCTACAGTAACAACAGATTTTGATATATTAGCCTATCAATTGTTAACCTAGAAAAGATGGGGCGTTTATGAAACATAAAAGTTATCACTTAGTAGAAGATTCAGATTGTACCAAGGTGCGAGATGATTTAGTTTCAAATAAAACCCGTTTCGGTATGACATCATCTAAAATACATGGAACCAATTATTGTCTTGTAGAAATGGAATTCGACGATGTAAAGAAAACCTCTTCAGAATGGGGTTTTAAAAACATAAATTGCAGTTTGAAAGAGAAAAAAAGTTTTCCCGGTGCTATTGATACAAATGAATTAACCGTTGAAGAATATGATCTAATCAAAAAATGGTCACTTAAAGATGAGGTTGAAGATGAGGTTGAAGATGAAGTTGAGGTTAAAGAATAATGCCTGAAATGAATCCTACAGATGTCGGTATAACAGCATTTATCTTGTATTGGATTATTAAAGAATTGATCTCTTTAATAAAATATATGTTCAATAAAAAAAATGATGATGGTCATAACACTTGTGGTTTCCAACCTGTGCAATGCCAAGCCGAAGATGCCGTTGAGGGTATTTGTACGGCAGAAAGCAGAGATGTAACAAAGTTAAGGATGGATCAAAATAACGAGCAACATGAAAAAATGATTGGCCTTATGACCACCATGAATACAAGTTTGACTCTTATGAATGAAACGGTTCAAAGTACTAATGGTAAAGCTGCAAGAACTGAAAAAACGGTTGATTACATTCGCCAACAAATTAATTAGATAATCTTTATAAAAGGAGTGATTATGAAAAAGGTAAATCTATTATTTCTCGTCTTATTGACGTTTGTTTTATGTTCCGCAGATGGTTGTAATGATCAAGTTGGTGTCATTGTCAAAGATGGCATGCAAAACAAAGAACAGTATCAGGAAGCCGGTAAATCTGTATATGAGACAGTAAAAAATACAGATATTGACAATGAATCAGGTCTTGAAACCGCTGTGAATGTTGTTGATTCAGTGAGTGATGTTGTGAATACCGTTGCTTTTATTCCAGGTGTGAGTGGTTACGCAAAACCTATTGCCATTGGTTTAGGTGCTTTAAGTACCATTCTTGGATTGTTTGGATATAAGAAAAATAAGAAAGTTAAAGTTGAATCTGAACGAGCGGATAAATCAGAAAGAATTGCTAAAAATTACAGTGATGGTTTAGATGTTGCCCGAATAGATGGTGACGAAGAAGATGAAGTTAAAATAGGCGTTCTGGAAAAAGTCTTTAATCAAGAAACTAAGGATCATTTCAATGCTACTGGTGGAACTGTCATAAAGTAATAAACTATTAGTCAATCAACTAAATCTAAAAGCTATCTGAAAGGGTGGCTTTTTTTATTTTAAAAGTTTTCCCTTGCCAAAATAACTAATGTCATTACATGTAACAATTGATCGAATCCAATAGTTGCATAAAACAAATGATCTTCCCAATATTTAAAATTCTCTTTATCTTCTTTTCGTCTAAGCCACTTGTAAGCGGTCCAGATATTTTTATCAATAATCATGTGTATTAAAGCGTTTAACCCTGCGAATATTGGGCCCCAATACAAGAAGCAACAAAATATAATCCCAATATGTTCAGCCATGGCCATACCATCGGATGATTTGTTTTTAGCCACCCAACGCCTTTGCAATAAGAAGTCTGAAATAAAATGAATGATGAGTAATTTAATTATCATTTTTATCCAATGCATGTTGTATAGCTGCTTTTAAGATAGGCTCGATACGTTCTATGTAGATTTTAAGCGCATCACGTTCAGCTTCTACCAGACCTTTTTCAGCTTCTAATAATTTGACCTTGTTTATTAATGGGTTTGGTTTCATTTAAATATCCTTATACAAATGATTTGATTTGATCCTATGATCCTTAGACCCTTGAGCCCAAATCACCCTGATCCCCGTCACCCCATATAAATTAAAATTGTTTTAAAAAAAATTGTCAATCCCAGTGATTTTTGCCAAACCTCTCATCAGACCACAAAATATTGTATCTCATATTCGATTCTAAATAACAAACCACAACCTATAGATATTTGACTTTTTTCTAAAATAGAAAAATTAACTACAAACTACTCTCTATGGTATAGGAACATAAGCAGACCGCTACATATGGTAGTTTAGAGTTGTGTCGACCACTTATTTTAAAAAATCTCACAATTTAATTGAAAAGAGCTAAAGTTTGTCACATAATCTTAATCGTGAGACCGAGATAATTAAAAAAACAAAAATTAGACAGCTTTCCATATTCTTCTCGTAAGGTCTCACAATCTTCCCCGAATTTGGGAAGCTGTCGTTTTAAAGGTTTTGATAATGGATGATATTATTTTTAGACTACTTGATGTCAACAAACAAATCTGTGGATATTGTCGCTGGAATATAGGGGCCCTTGATCCGAAGAACTTCTATGACATCAAACCACACTGGGAATACAGTAATACATGCGAGGAATGGCATGATCAAGAAATTACACATCGACACAAAGAACGGTTTGCGGGTCGTGTAGACAAAAACGGGAAGCTGATCTTTGAGGGTGATGTTGTGGAAATTGGACCTGTGATATCTTATAGAGGTAGAGGTGGGTATCCCGGCGGATGGTTTGTAAGAAAAATTGTAGTATTCGATGATGGCGCTTTTACAACTTGTGAACGTGTGAAAAGGGGTGCGATCATGGTAACTATGTATTCCAATGAGATTTTAGGTCGCAATATGGTAATAGGTGCAATCATCGGCAATATCCATCAAGACAAACACTTATTGGAGGCCAAATGAGAATTTGTAAAACCGAAGGCTGTGACCGGGCGATAAAAGACACTCTTACATTCTGCGAAGATCATCCATGCAAACTACCTGATGGCTGTTGGCTGATGATTGGCTGCATATTGATCGGCGTGTGTTGTTCAATTCTTGCGGCCATGTATGCCTTTATAAAATGGTGTTTGGTATGAGCGATGATCGATTGAAGTTTAGGGCTTGGGATAAAACCAACCGAGAATGGTATATGAACGGAGATTGTTTTGATCTGAACTTTTCAGGAAGTTACGGGGATTTCTATTTCGACAATGACAACCCCGCCAATATGAGAGATGTTAAATTAGAGTGGTTTCAATCCATCAACCGAAAAGATAAACATGGGAAGCTTATTTTTGACGGTAGTATTTTAAGGGTTTTTGATTGGGGGCATACAACGGCTTCAATGGAACTGGGTATTACAAGTGTTGAATGGTGTGATGATGAAAAAGGTTGGCGGTATGCCGATGGAGACATTACCGAAGATGCTTATGATCAATTCAGAAATGTTGAAATCATTGGTCATATTAAAAAACCCAGAATTATTAAATAACGCGAAAAAGGAGCAATAATGCACATTCAAAAACTAACAACAGAAAATTTCATGAGGGTCAAATTCGCAGAGGTTAATTTTGACAAAGAGGGCAATCTGATCATTGTCGGTGGCAATAATGGACAGGGTAAAACGAGTTTTTTAAACTCCATCGAGGCCTTGCTGAATGGCACCAAATCGCTGCCATCTGAACCGTTGAGAAAGGGCGCCGAGAATGGCCGTATCACTGCAGAGTTAAAATCTGAAGAGGGCGATCCCTACGATGATTTGATTGTTGAAAGAACAATTGGCGAAGATCGTAAAACAAGCCTGAAGATTAAATCAAAATCAAAAAAAGGTGTGAAGTACAGCCAATCGATGCTTTTTGAAATCATCGGAGCATTGGCCTTTGATCCCTTGGCGTTCAAAAACATGGAGGTCAAGGCCCAGGTTGAGCATCTTAAGAAAACGTTCGACATTGACTTTTCAGACCTTGAAAAGCAATATGCGGAAGCCTTTGACGAAAGAACGGAACTTAATCGCGAGCTCAAAACGCTTGAAGCGCAATTTAATGGCCGCGAACATTTCAAAGATGCGCCTAAAGAAATTGTGACCATTTCCCAGATATCTGAAGATCTGGAAGCGGCACGTAAATACAACAAAGAAAATCAAGACAAGTTAGACGCTCTGGGCAGCTTAAATGACGATGCTGAAGAGTTGGCCGAGCAAAAAGTGACAATGATTGAAAATATAAAAGATCTGAAGAAACAGCTTGCCGACTTGGAAGAAGATCTCAAAGAACAAGAAAAATCAGAGAAGCTTACAGCCCAAGAAATAGCAAAATCTAATAAAATCGTGAAGGATTTGAAAGACAAAGATCTCGAAGTATTCCACGAAAAAATCAAAACCGCCGAAGGGGACAATGATAAGGTCCGTTCCAACACTATTCGCGATGATCTTGAAACGGATATCAAGGCCAAGGCGGTGGTTGCAGATGGTTTAACCGACAAACTCGACGGCCTGAAAAAAGAAAAGAAAGATCGTTTGGCAGCTATTGACTTCCCAGTTGAGGGCCTTGGCTTCAATGCTAATGGCGTCACCTTTAAAGACCTACCATTTGAACAAGCATCAGGCGCGGAACAACTCAAGATCTCCGTTTCAATTGCTATCGCTGCAAACCCGAAGCTCAAGGTGTTTTTGATTCGTGATGGTTCATTGCTCGACAAAGAAAATGTCAAGTTGATTGCTGAGATGGCTAAAGATTCAAATTGCCAGGTGTTGATTGAGATGGTTGGTGAAGAAAGTGGAATGACCATTGTTTTTGAAGATGGATTGATTAAAGAAGATTCTGAAAAGAAAGTTGCAAAGTAATGAAAATTAAAACTATAAATAAAATAATTGAAAAAAAGGTCGATGATTGGATTGCATCAATTGACAATCCGAATCTTCGCGCACTTCTAAAAAAGAATGTCATAATTACAGGTGGATGTATCACATCGTTTTTGACAGGTGAAAAGGTCAATGATTATGATATTTATTTCATTGATTTCGAAACGACTAAAAAAGTCGCTGAATATTACATCGTCAAAGCTAGGGAAAAATATCACAAAGCCGTTGAGTTGGATTGGACGGATCAGGGCCTTGAATCGAAACGTGTTCGCATAAGAATCCCTTCTGCTGGAGTTATTGGCGATGAACAACCAGACGAACAACATGATGTTGAAGAGTCTGAAGTTGAGAAAGAAGAAATCCCTGCGTATTCAGTAATTCACATGTCAGAAAATGCAATTACACTTTCTAGTATGATTCAGCTTGTGATTCGGTTTTATGGAGATCCCGAGGAAATCCATAAGAATTATGACTTTATCCATTGCACTAATTATTGGACAAGATCAACAAAGCTTGTCACCAATACAGCCGCCTTGGAAAGTATTTTGACAAAAGAGCTTAGATATAGCGGTTCGCTCTATCCACTTTGTTCAATCATCAGAACTAGAAAATTCATTGGACGAGGTTGGCGAATTCATGCTGGACAATATTTGAAAATGTGTTTTCAATTGAATGAGTTGGACTTGAAAGATATTGATGTTTTACGAGATCAGTTGACCGGGGTTGATTCTGCCTATTTTCACATGTTGATTGAGGCGTTGGAAAGTCGTAAAGAAAACCATCCTGAAGAAGATATTTCGGCGGAATATGTTTGTGAAATAGTGGATCGGATATTCGGATGAGTTTAAATCAAGAAGACAAGGATAAAATTGATGCCATGGGTTATGAATCAATGCTGCAACTTTGGCGAAACCACAGTGGCCCCCACCATCTTTTTCAGGGGGAAACCGGCGAATACTTCTCAAAGGTAATGGCTGAAAAAAGATCGTTAATCGGTAGCGATGAGCATGTTGCTGCAAGTAAAAGAATTGGATGGTCAGGATAATGACATTTAAAGCCCCTAAGTTTTTAATCAAAGAGGAAGTTTCTATATACCAAGAAAAGCGAAAAACGATTTTGACCGCTTCATATTTAAAGGAGTTTGATACGTCACCGGCATTGTGTCACGGCACTATGACAGGCAAGTTTAAACGTAAAGAGACTGAGGCCTTTAAAGTGGGTACGGATTTTCACAGCTATTTTTTAGAGAGAGATAAGTTTGATGAAGATTTCATAATCGAACCTGACGGCGAAAACTTCCCTAATGCAAAAGGTGATGTCACTAGTGCGTTTAGGAATACCAAAGGATACAAAGAGTGGAAAGAAGGCCTTGGAGATCAAAGGCTTGTTTCCCTTGACGATATTGAACTGCTCAAAATGATGTCGGCATCCATTATGAGTCATCCGATTGCAAAAAAGATGTTTTCGGCTGGGGTTTCTGAGCATGTTGTTCGGGCTGAGTTGCACGGTGTTAAATGTCAGATCCGCATCGACTATTACACTCCTGATCGGGGAATCATTGATCTCAAGTCGTGTGATAATCTCGATGCGTTCGGATATAGCATTGGCAAATATGGCTATCCAACATCTGGGGCATTTTATCGCAAAGTGTTTCAGGAGAAATCTAAAGAGTTTTTCCCACCAAACTATTACCTAGTGGCCGTTGAGAAAAAACCTCCATATCGCACTGGCGTTTGGAAGATCTCGGAAGATGTCATGGATATGGCTGAAAAGATGAATGCAAAAAACATCAAGCACTTTAAGGAGTGTTCCGAGAGTGGCGTGTGGCCATTGGGATATGAAGAAATGAATATTTACGAGTACATTTAAGGAGTAAAAAATGGGTATCAAAGACACAATTAAACCGAAGTCAGATCAACTTAATTTTGACGACCTGATTTCTGGGCCTATCACTATTAAGATCACAAAAGTAACAACATCGGGAAGCAGAGAACAGCCTGTTTCCGTTTCTTTCGAAGGCGATGATGGAAAGCCTTACAAGCCATGTCTTTCAATGCGACGAGTTCTGATTAAAGTATGGGGCGATCAAGAAGCTCTTTATACTGGCCGTTCAATGACTTTATACGGTGACGAAAAAGTCAAGTGGGCCGGAGAAGAGGTAGGCGGCATCAGAATCAGTCACATGAGCGACATAACTGAGAACATAGACATGATGCTGACGGCCAATAAAAAGCAACGCAAGCCTTACACGGTTAAAGTGCTGAAGGGTGTGGGACCAACTAAAGACCCTATTGACGATCTGAAAAAGAGTTTGAAGAGAAAATAGTTTTAATCCCTGAAGAGGACGCCCAAAGAGCCAAGGATTACATAGCTAAAAACTCAACCGCACAGGATTATGCGGGTGTTTTGAAAAAGATCGATCGCATGATTGATGAAATAGTTGACGAATCACCACCTGAAGACGAATCTATTTCAACAGAAGAAGTTTCAGAAGAAACCCCAGACGATTCAGATTCATCACCAGAAGAAGATTTGTTTTAATAAAATGCCCAAAGTAAAAACAGAAAGAGCCAGATACAAGGAATCTGTAAAGAAAACAGAGGTTATGATCAATGAACTTCAAGCTCAATTGATCGATATGACAGAATATTCAAACCTTGTTGATGGCGTTGTTAAAGTTATGAATGATCTTGAACAATTTAAGGAAGGCATGACATGCAAATAGTTCAATGGGACAATGGATCGAAGAGTTGGGAAGAAAGGGATTTGGCACATGGGGTGATAACTGAATTAAGTATAAGTGGTGCTATTCTGAGAACTATTGAAAATCATGAATCTATGTTCCAAGTCGATCCCAACGATGAAGAAATTGATTGTGCAGCCATTGCTTCAGATAAGTATATTGAATATGATTATTTGTAAATAAAATCCTAAAGAAGTCATCGGAGGTTGCAAACTCTTCTCTCTGCAGGGATCAAAAACGATGGCGCGATGTATGTAGGCATCCCATGATACGGGGTGCCTTTTTTTTATATCCAATTGTCAAATCTGTCATATCTCGGTTTTTTTATATTAATTCTTGACTCATAATTCTAATTTTCTTAAAGTTGCTCTCGTAACAACAGCACAAAGCTAAATAAAAAAACATCCCAACCAAACCCTTCTGGAGCAAAACCCGTTTCAGGGCGTTGTTGTTACGCAGAACGGGGGCGGTTGGGTCTTTTGAAAGTTTTAAAATGCCTGAATCCAAAGTATCAGATGAAGATTTCTTAAAAGTAGCTATGGTAAAATCCTCTTCATCAGTCTGGTTCGATCTTGATAAAAGTGAGCAACTTGAACATTTCAGAGAATCTTTGAAAAGATTATCTAAACTTGTTAAGAATTCGAAAAAATCAGAAGCAAAGGCTTCCAAGGTTGAATTATCAAAAGATGGAAAACAAATATGGGATTGGTATATCTTAGGTCTCAATCAAAAATTACCTGAAACAGCAAAAAGACTTCGTCAAACAAAACCTAGAATCATCATCATCAATAACGCTCTCAAATTACATCGCATAAAAGATCTGAGAATAGCCCTCAGAGCCTTTTTTAGAGATGAATGGGTTGAGCGATGGAACACTAAGAACGCTTGGGATATTCGCTATGCTATCGGCTCATTCCCTCAGAAGGGCGACATGGCCGAAGGGTGGTTGGCAAAGTCAGAAAAGCCAAATATTAATAGCGGTGAAGATGGTTTTGTTGAAAATGTGCTTTCTAGAATGCCAGGATATGGCAATAAATGACTTACACTGCCGAAAACTCAGAAAAAGCTTTTATAGGATGTCTCATTCTTGAACCTGAATTGGTCGAAATAGTCAAAGATCGAGGAATGTCTGTCAAATGGCTTAAAGATGAACGTCATAAAGAAATCTTTGAAATCGTCGTTGAGGCATTTGGTGAAGGCAGGGATATGGATCTGAATACCATTGTTGACAAAGGTTTTCAGTGTGATTACATAACCGATTTAATGGACTTGGCCACCCCTGCATTTTTTGATGAATATGCCAAAAATATAG
>Ga0114923_10002365_pt1 | contig 12796 bp, 10 predicted proteins | sample SumtaG_FD_89578 | JGI IMG/M metagenome (GOLD analysis project Ga0114923, IMG submission 89578) | Deep subsurface microbial communities from Indian Ocean to uncover new lineages of life (NeLLi) - Sumatra_00157 metaG | ecosystem: Environmental > Aquatic > Marine > Oceanic > Sediment | place: near... | reverse complement strand
CTTACTATGTTGATGCTGACCATATCGGCTTGGATAACGTTGATGACTTTATCCAATCCTCAAATTTCTTCACAATTGATGTTGCAGAGTATATAGGGAAACCACTAGATAAAGATGATATTGACGCCTTTGTCCGTAAACATGAGGATTTGATAGGAAATCCAATTAAAATTAAGGGTATGGATGATATCCGATTAGATGAGCAAGAATTTAGAAGAATTGCAGAAAAATATTTGCCTGCTGTAAAACAGGCTGGAAAAATTTATACAAAAATTGCATCACAAAAGGGCGCTGAAAAGTTTATAACAGAAGTTTCAATGGATGAAACAGATAAACCTCAAACTCCATTAGAGATGCTAGTAATTCTTGCAGCTATTGACCATGAAGGAATTCCAGCTCAGACAATTGCACCTAAGTTTACAGGTAGATTTAATAAAGGCGTTGATTATGAAGGAGATGTAGCTAAATTTACTAAGGAGTTTGAAGAAGATTTAGCAGTGATTCGTTATTCAGTAGAGAAGTTTGGTCTACCTAAAGATCTTAAGCTCAGCATTCACTCAGGAAGCGATAAGTTTTCTTTATACGGTCCTATGCATAAGGCTTTAAAGAAATTTAAGGCAGGCATTCATCTAAAAACAGCAGGAACAACATGGCTAGAAGAACTTATAGGGCTTGCAGAAGCAGGCGGCAAGGGATTAGAGATAGCAAAAGAAATCTATCAAAAAGCCTATCAAAGAAGAGAGCAGTTAGAAGAACCTTATGCTTCTGTTATTGATATTGATATCAATGAACTGCCTACGCCATCACAAGTGAACGAATGGAATAATAAGAAATTTACTAATACTTTAAGACATGACCAAACGAATAGTGCATATAACCGACACTTCAGACAGCTTCTGCATATTGGATACAAGATTGCAGCTGAAATGGGACAAAGGTACTCTGTTGCATTAAAAACTTATAAGAAGGAAATTGGAAGAAACGTTACAGAAAATCTTTATGAAAGGCATATCAAGCCTCTTTTTGTGGGTAAGAGTTGAGGTTTTGCTTTTTAAAAAATAAAAAATAGAATTGAGGGATGAAAAATGGGAAAACCTAACGCATTAATTGGATTATCTGGTGGTCCACATGCAGTCATACATAATTCAATGAGGGGGGCTGTTACAAAATTAATGGATTCAATCGAAGTTGGAAGAGTATTTGCTCAAAGGTATGGGGTTCTTGGAGCGCTTCGTGAAGAACTTTTGGATGTTACAGCTCAAAAACCAAATGAAATTGCGTTGTTAGAGGTTACACCATCGGCAGGCGTCCCTGGTAGTTGTAGATATAAATTACCAAAGGTTGATGAAGCTACTTTATTAGAAAAAGTTGCTGGTGTGGATATTGGTAGTGTGAGTATTAGTAGCTTAGATGCTAAAGTCCAAGATTATGTTAGACTACTCCAAGTCTGCAAAGCTCACAACATAGGATATTTCTTTTATGCAGGTGGAAATGATTCAATGGATACAGCTTATAAGTTAAATAAAGTTGCTGAAGCTTTGAACTTTCCCCTTCAATGCATCGGTGTACCAAAAACGATTGATAATGATGTTGGTGATGAGGATAGAAAGATAGTTGACCATACACCAGGGTATGGATGCACTGCAACATTTTGGAGAGATGTTATTCAAAGTGCTAATATGGAAAACTTTGCATCATGTACTTCAGATCCAGTCTTAGCGTTACAAGTAATGGGAAGGAAGGTTGGATATTTGCCTGCTGCTGCAAGACTAGCTGACCCTAAAAGAGAAATGCCTTTGGTTCTGATATTAACAGAAATGCTTGAAAATGAAATTAAGATACCTAATGATGCAAATGAGACTCGAATCAGAGAGATTCAAGAAAAGAATATAGGAATTGCCCAAAGAAACTATAAGTTTATTGAAGGGCAGGTTGCTAAAAGATTAAAGGAACATGGAAGGGCAATTGTTGTTATGAGTGAGGGTACTTATTTAGGAGAGCTTGGATTTGCACAGGATTCATTTGGACATGCAGGTTACAGCACTGGAATGCCTGTAGCTGCAAAGTTAGCAATGTACTTAAATGGTAAGGATGGCTTGCTTAAAAAAATGGGAGTACCTGGAAATGCCAGAGCTGATATTCCCGGTACAATTCAGAGGCATGCTATAGCTATTCCTTCAACTCAAGATTTACTTGAAGCTTTTGCCTCTGGTGCTTATGCTGCTAAGCTTGCTTTAAATGGTGAAAGTGGATATATGGCTACTATATTGAGAAGCGGGAATGGTAATAGATATAAGCCAATATATGATAAGGCAACACTAATAGATGTTGCTACACATGACAGGAAATTCCCAGGGTCCTGGGTTGATAAAGGTAATGCTGATGTTAGTGATGAGTTTGTTAGGTATGCAGTTGGTTTGGTAAGACCTGGAACAATTGTAAATGATACTTTTAGTTCAGTAGGAAAATGGAGACAAGCATTGGAGAGTGCTAGAAGTCGTAGTGAAAATTGTGTTATACTTCCTTTTATTGGGGGTTTAAGAAGATTTGCTCAATTTGATTATAGTAAGATGGCAGATCAAAAATTGAGGAATTATACGCCTGTTAAACTAAGAGCTTAGGAGGGATGAAAAATGGCTGAACAGTATGTAACTAGATTAGCAGATTACAAACCGTCTGGAAGAAAAGTTGGAGATAAAAGAGTTGCAATTGGAATTGATTTAGATGGTTGTGTAGATAATGGAATGGAAAAGCATTTGTTAGCATTTGGAACTGCATCGATAAAACATTTTGGTATGCAAATGATACAAGGACATGCTATGGATGCCTGGATGTTTGTTAATTGTTATTCAAAATCTGCTGGAATTACAAGGTTTAAGGCAGTTTATATGTGGACTGATGTTCTCCGTGAAAGTCCAATTGTGCAAGCTATGGGGGTAAAAGTTCCAGAGCTGAAATATCTAAGACGATGGGCTAATGAAGTTACACAAAAATTTTCACCAGAAGCTCTTTATCAGTATCTGGCTGATGGTGATTTAAGCGGAGTTGTTAAAAATGACGGGGATAGAGCTGCTGCGTTTAAAGAGCTTCATGATATTTGGGAATGGTCAAATCAGGTTAACGCATTAGTACCTAGTGCTACAGAAAATATTTCTGCTTTTCCAAATGCTGTCAAAGTGATAAGGAGGGCTCATGATATGGGTGCAGATTTAGCAATAGCATCCGGTACTCCAGAACAACACGTTAAAACAATGGTTCAAAGATATGGGATTGATGATTGTTTGCAGGGTTTATTTGCTCAGCAGGCCGGGAAGAAACATCAAACACTAATAACTTTGATGGCTGGTCCGGTACAAGAATATAATGGACCATTGTTTCCAGGCATACAACCACAATATGATGCCCTTTTAATGATAGGTGATGCTCCAAAGGACTATAAAGAATTAAAGGGAGCCAATGGAATTTTAACTGGAGATGAAAATAATCCAGGTAGGATGTTTATGGTGAAAGTTGGTGGACAGAATGAATCTTGGGGAGTTTTGGATAAAGTACTTGATGATATTTGTAGTGGAACCTGGGATAGAGCCCAGGAAGACGAATTAATACAAGAAGCTTTAAAGAATCTTGATAGGAGATTCCCATTTGACTCACCAATTAATAGATTCCCTTTGAATGAATAATATTAAGGTGACCTAAATCAAGCCAAACGGTATAGTAGCCAAATTAGTTTAATAATCATTTTAAATTTTTAAAAATAAAAAAATAAAATTGGAGGGATGTGAAAATGGTAGAACTACTTGAAATTGAAGTTCAAAGTATGGATGAGTATGTAAAAACACTTAATTTAATGTTTGATCAGATGTATATGCCTGTTTTTGGCAAAGATGCTTTGGAAGTAAATGAACCTGGTTTAGATGATTCGCAGAGATTAGCACAACTGGAAGAAAACCTGCAGACAAAAGGAGGAATATTAGTAAAAGCAGATATCTCAGTAATTGAGGGTACTGATAGAGCAAATAATTATAGGCAGGTTGCTACAATCTTAGGAAAAGCCCAAAAAGACATAGAAGGATTAGTTGGGGCAATGGGTACAAACTCTAATATAATCTCCATGCATGATGCGGTTATGAAAAAAATCTATGTTATGGTTGCTGCTGATAAATTTATACCTCTGTCAATGGGAACATTCTATGTTCCTGCAATGCAAAGAATTGCAAATATAAAATCATTAGAAATAGCAAAAAATGATCCTTTGTTTGTAGAAGAAGGAAGTGATATGACAAAATTTGTAAATTATGTGAGAAAACATATTGGTGAGTTTGCAAAGAAGTTAGGATATGGCAAAAAACAAAAAGAATTAATCTATGAAAATCCTCTTTTAATGGACCCTATTGCTTATTGTTATGCAAGGAATGTTCTTTACTTCCCTGGGTGGTATACTAGAAGTGAAGCTGGCAGCGTAATTAAACGTAGTGGCCCAATAAGGACAGGGAAAGGTTTTAATTTCACTGAAAGAGCTGTAAAAGGACCTAGGGGATGGAATTCACTTACTGCAGCAATCTCTCATGATTATGAGGTAGAGATAGCTGGTTTTATAGGTACAGGTGGGCTAGCCTTAAAATTGATACGTCAAGCTGATGAAAAGAATCTTACCGAAGACCAAAAAGAGTTAAAAAGAACAGGAAATCTAATAATATTAGAGCATGGTAAAAAATTGTATGCTGATACAGTAACTCCATGTTGGGATACTAATTACTTCAAAGGAGCAGGATCAGGTGATCTTGGTAAAGGCACTGTAGATGAATTAGTAGAGAAACTACCAGTTTATCAATTTGCAAGAGAAAAGTTTAAACAAACTAAAAAATCTTAGTTTCCCTTTTTGCGTGTTTATTACATAGGGCATATATTCGATACATAGGAGGATCACATCTTCTCAAGAACATCTATTCCCAAAAGCTGTAAACCACTAGCCAAAACCCTTTTCACACACTCAATCAAAACCAACCTAGCTTTCTTAACCTTCTCTTCTGCTTTTAAAACAGGGCATGCATTATAAAACAAAGAAAAACTAGAACTCAGATTATAAACATAACTGCTAATCAAATGCGACTTTAATTGTTCCGTAGCATCTTTAACAACATTTGGAAAATTCCCTAATAATTTTATCAACTCTATCTCTTCTTTTTCTTTTAATAAACTAAAATCAGCTTTTTCATTTACTTTCTTGCCATATTTACGAAGTATCGAACAGATACGAGCATAAGCATACTGCAGATAAGGCCCAGAATCACCTTCAAAATTCAAAGCCTGCTCCCAGTTAAATGTAACATTCTTCTCAGCACTCACCTTTAAAATAGCATATTTTATTGCGCCATAAGCAATCTTCTTGGCATTTTCTTCTTTAACATTTCCATGCCTTTTCTTAATCTCTTTTTTAGCCTTATCTAAAGCCTCTTTCATAAAATCCTCTAACAAAACAAGATTACCTTTCCGTGTAGACATCTTCCCTTCCTGCAGTAAAACAAAAGAATAATGCACAGCCCTAGGAGCCTTAAACTTCAACAAGCTTAAAGCAGCTGTTATCTGCTGATGATATAGCTTCTGATCCTCTCCTAAAATAAGAATATTATCTCCTTTTTTCTTATCAATATGATATGCTAAATCACGCAAGGGATACAGAGAAGTTCCATCTGCTCTTGTCAAAACTAAAACAGAATTTTTCATCGCTAAATTAAAACCTTCCTGATTCAAAACCTTCCTTCCTTCTTCATCTGTAAACAACTTCTTAGTTTTCTCCAGCTTCTTCAAAATCTCATCAGTTTTCTTGCTCCACAAATAATCACTTTCATAATCAAATTTGTCATATTTAATATTAAGATCAGAAAGAATCTTTGTTTGACCTTTTACACATATCTCCACAATTTTTTTGAATTTATTCTTTACTACCTTATCATTCTTTTCTAACTTATTCAACAGCTCAAAAACTTTCTTCTCCAATTCAGGATTCTCTTCAACTTTCTTATTTATTTTAACATAAATTTTCAATAAATCATCAAAACCTACCTTTCCTTTACCCTTAGCACCTAAAATCAACATTGCAATCTGCTTTCCAACATCATTAATAAAATAATGAGTTTCAACATTATAACCCTGAAACTTCAATATTTTAACAATAGAATCCCCAATTAATGCATTACGAGCCCTTCCAACATGCGGAGATGCATTCGGATTAATAGAAGTATGCTCAACCAATATCTTTTTGCCTTTTCCCAAATTTAAAGAACCATAATTCTTATTTCCAATTATCCCCTTCAAAACATTTGAAGACAAGCTTTCTTTATTAACAAAAAAATTCAGATATGGCCCCTTTACCTCTATCTTATTAATCACCCCACTTAACTGAATCTTCTTAGCTAATTCTTCTGCAATCTCACTTGGATTTTTCTTAAAAATTTTAGCTAAAGAAAAACATGGAAAAGCATAATCTCCTAACTCGGGATTTGGAGGAATCTCTAGGTTAATTTCTTTCTGCCCAGTTTCTTTTTTTAATACCTTTATTATTTCCTGTTTGAAGTCCATATTGAAGAAATAGTTATGGTTAATGATTATAAAGGTTTCGATTGATTTCTTCGAAAACTTTTTATAATAACCAATTTTCTTACCTATTATGCGAGGATGCCGGAGTGGTCAAACGGGTATGGCTTAGGACCATATAGCTTAGTGCTTACGGGGGTTCGAAATTCCAAAAGAACGAAAGTCCTCCTCCTCGCATACTTTCTATTGAAACTCTAATTCCAGCATACAAATCCGTATACTAGCATAATATTGTCACATTTTCCAATCAAAAACTATTTAAATGTCCTCTATATCAAAAGTAGATTAGTGGGGGTGGTAGTATTTTTTTACCAAATAAAACTAAAGAGAGTTCTAGAAAGATAGATATAGTTAGGCAGTATGACAATTTCTACATTCACAAACAGATCGAAGTTAAGAATGGACGATTGTTTATGCGATTAAAGAAACGATTAATTCCTAGTCATGCCTAAGCGCTGTACCATTTGCGGAAGTGAAGCTGAATTTTGCATTAAGGGTTCTAGTGAAAACTATTGTAAAGGATGTGCTGAAGAAAACTTCGAGGATTTGAGTTATTTAGAAACATTATAGCTTTATTAAGTCACCACTTGCTTATAACTCCAATAAATATTGGAAATTAAAAATTTCCAATCCGTTACGTTTTCACTTCGTTCAAACGCAAAGTATATAAACAAGCTTATTCTAAAATTATCATTCCGTCTATTCAGTTTTTATGGGGATTTTAATGGACAAATATGATCAATTTAAAGAGCATGTAGCTATCTCATTAGAGAAGTTTAAAGAGCTAGATAAAAAAGAGACAATAAGGTTAGTCTCCCATTTAGATGCAGATGGGATTTGTGCTGCTGCTGTTATGGTTAAGGCTTTGAATACTGATAACAGGAAGTATTCTTTAAGTATTGTCCAGCAACTTACTGAAGAAGTTATGGATAGTTTAAGTAAAGAGCCTTATAATTATTTTGTGTTTACTGACTTAGGCTCTGGTCAGTTGAGTTATATTAAAAAGAAGTTTCTAGGTAAGCAGATTCTTATTTTGGACCATCACCAGCCTGAAAAGGTCAGATTAACAAGCAATATTGTTCAGGTTAATCCTCACTTATTTGGAATTGATGGGGGGAAAGAAATCTCTGGTGCTGGTGTTGTTTATTTATTTGCAAGAAGTTTGAATAAAAAGATAGATAATTTAGCTCATATCGCGGTTATAGGTGGGATTGGAGATATACAGGAAGATGGAAGGGGTTTTCTAAGATTAAATAAAGAGATTTTGGATATAGCAATTAAAAAGAAAAAAATTAAAGTAATAAAAGGATTGAGGATTTTTGGTGCTCAGACAAGACCTCTGCATAAGGTGCTTGAGTATTGTACTGATCCTTATATACCGGGTGTAAGTGGCTCTGAATCTGGAGCTATACAGTTTTTACAGCAGATTGGAATTCAGCTAAAGAATGGGAAAGAATGGAGAAAGATAGTTCATCTGGATGATGAGGAGATAAAAAAATTAGTTTCTGGGATTATAATGCGAAGATTAGGTGAAGATAGCCCAGAAGATGTTTTGGGAAATGTGTATATATTGAATGATGAGAAAAAAGAAAGTCCTTTTAGGGATGCTAAAGAATTTTCGACGTTATTGAATGCGTGTGGTAGGATGGAAAAATCTTCTTTAGGAATTGGGGCTTGTTTAGGTGATAAGAAAAATAAGGAAAGGGCTATGAAAAGTTTAAGAGGTTATAAGAGAGAGATAATAAATGCAATAAATTGGTACAGGAATGATGAAGAGAACAAGGATATAATTAAAGGGAGGGGGTATATTATAATTAATGCCGGCAGTAATGTAAGGGGGAGTATTATAGGGACATTGGCTTCTATACTCTCTAAGTCAAAGGAATTAAAGGATGGAACTTTTGTTATGTCGATTGCTGATATGATGAATGGTTACTTTAAAGTTAGCTTAAGGTTAAGCGGAAGAAATGAAGAGGTTGATTTAAGAGAAGTTGTTAAGAAGATTACTGATAAGGTTGGAGGAGAAGCAGGAGGGCATATGAATGCTGCTGGTGCAATGATTAAAGAGGAAAAGGTAGATGATTTTATTAAAAAAGCTAGGGAAGTTTTAGGTAAATATAGTTTGGAGGAAGTGGTGCATTAAATTTTACAAAGAAAGCCTTATATTATCTATATGTTCTGCAACTTCTTGGCCTTTTTTTGTTAAGGTTAGTAGTTTCAATCTGCCTTGTTTTTCAAAGTTAATTAATCCTGCTTTTTCCATTTCCTGCAGTATTTTAACAACATGAGAATAAGTACAGTCAATTTGCTTTGCCAAGCTTGATGCATATATTTCATCTTTAGCATTCTTTAAATTTACCAGCATCATAGCAGGTTTTTCTCTGAAAAAAACATTGAAAATTTTAGCATTAACGATTTTTGAAACCCCCAATATATTTTGTAATAGGTATATTAGAAAGAATGGAATGGGGTATATAAATGTTTCGAAATTGGGTTTTTAAAGTAAACTTTTATTGTAATTTCCTGATAGGACTATGTTGATATATTTACCTGAACCTCGGATGAATCTGTAAGAATGTTCTAGGCCTTTTGGAATAAAGACGGAAGCGGGGCTTGAAACAATATGTTTTTCATCTCCTAAAGTAACTCCACATATTAATCCTTCTAAGTTTGGTTTATTGCCTAGGAAAATAAATGTGCTGTTGCAGTTATGCTTATGAATTTCTACGTGGCTTTGTTTATCTTCTGTTACTTCATTTACTGTTCTAACAATTGTGTAAAGATTGGATTCAGGAACAATTGAGTTGTCTAAGAATAAGTACCTTGTTCCCTGCCCATCTTCATGGAAAGGTAATTCAGACGCTTTTCTAATTTTTGGAGAATTAATATATTTTTTATATTTACTCATTTTAATTTATCCAAAAGATCTTTCTCTTCCAACTATAGAAGGGTCAAATGGCTCATAACATTTTGGGTTTATTTTAACTGCTCTTTTATGTAAATTTGCTGTATGGGTAAATGCATTTTTTCCTATAATTGGTCTTAATGGATCTGGTTTTATTCCTGAATATTCTGCTACTTTTTGTGAAAGTTTGGGCAATAGACTTAGTTTCCACTTATTCTTATATTTGGGAATATTAGAGTAATAAAGACAATATTCTGTAAGAGATGTGATTCCTGCTCTTTCTCCTAATCCATTAAGTGAGCAGGAAATAGTTACATTGTCATTTAAGTAGGACACCCAAAGGCTGTTAGCTAGTGCAATGCCTAAGTCGTTATGAAAATGGGCTTCTGTTTCCCATGTTTTAAATTTTGTAGGCTTAAAAAAATCAAAGAAGAAATCTGGACTGTGAGCACCACAAAGTTCATTTCCTGTTGTATCTGCAAAACATAGTCTGTCAATAAGGTCAATTGCACGATAATTAGATGTGATAAAATAAAGTAATTCATTAATTAAATTAGGTTTAGTTCTTGAAGCATCCTCAAGAGTGTACTTCACTTTTAAGTCGAGTTCTTTAGCATAAAGCAATGCTTTGTGTATCATATGTACTGTTTCTCCAAAAGAATTACCATTTAGGTTAACTTCACTATATCTTTCATTAATTCCACAAAAAATCCCAACCCATTGTGCTCCTGTTTCTTTTACAGCATCTATGTCTTCTCTTTTTGCCCTTGCTAGTGCAACAATCTCAGCATTTAGACCTAAATCTGCAACTGCTTTGACTTTATCATAGTCTTCTTCTGAAATAGCCGGCATTCCTGCTTCAATATAATCAACTCCAAAATCATCCAGCATTTTAGCTATCTCAACCTTCTGCTCAAGAGTGAATTTAACTCCTGCAGCTTGTTCTCCTTCTCTTAATGTTGTGTCAAGTATTTTTATCATTTTAGAACATTCTATAATCCCAGTTTTTTCCGTTTAAGGGGTTAAGAATAGTAACTAAGCTTTCAGGATGAGCAAATTCTGCTAATCCGTTTAAATCGGAGATATATGCTCTTGGAGCAATTGCTTTAGGTTTTCTGCATGTAATAATCGCTAAAGCTTCGTGAGATTGAAAAACTGAGGTAAGGTAAGCTCTTTCTGGTGTAATTCCCCAACCAATCTTTCCTTTTTTGTATTTTTCCAGCCAGACTTTAGAAGCATTAGATTTTGCAGTGTGTTCTGCCCTTTCGTATTTTAGGTTATTGACTTGTTCCTCTAAGTCAGGATTTTCTGTAAATGTCTTTCCAACCATAAAGTCTATTCCAAATAGTTCTTCATAAGCTGGTCCATTTGGCATGATTGTGGAAACAAAAGAACGGAAAGGTGGCTGGCCCGTCATAGTTACAGCAGGTATTCCTAGTTTTTTTGCTGCTCTATGAAATATTATCCTTCCAACCATGCTGTCCATTCCTTGTATAACAACAGTGTATCCTTTGAGTAATTCTTTTGCATTTTCTTCTGTTAATTTGGCATCAATTGTTTCAACTTCAACAGTAGGATTTAAGTCTTTGATTATTGATTTAGCAGCATATACTTTGGGAATTCCTTCAGTAGAGTAAGTAGCCATTGGCTGCCTGTTCATATTGGAAATTTCATTTATGTCAAAATCAATAAGCTTTAGTTTACCAATACCCATTCTAGCAAGAATATAGGCATCCATGCCTCCATCACAACCAACTCCAACTATTGCGATTTTACTGTTCTTTATTTTTTTTTGTTCTTCCTTGGAATAAACGCCGAAGCTTCTTTGGGCGATTTGCCAATATAATTCATTATTTTTCATTTTATTACTTTATGGTGAGTATTATATCTATATTTAAGCTTTTGTTATTATATTATATAACAACAATAGAAAGATTTAAATAAAATCTTGATATGCTAATTGATATGAATACTGAAATACTAAAAGAATTGGGTCTAACAAGTACCGAGATAAAAGTCTATATTGGGCTTTTGAGATTAGGCCCTAGTCTAGCTTCAAAAATTGGTGAGAAAGCGGATGTAGAAAGGGCTGTAACATATCATGTATTGGCTAAACTGATTAAAAAGGGGGTTGTAGGCTATGTTATAAAGGAGAATAGAAAATATTTTTCTGCTACAGATCCTGAAAAGCTTCTTGATTTACTAAAAGAAAAAGAAGAATCTATTAAAGATATCATTCCCCAATTAAAAGCCTTGAAAGAACCTCAAATGGAAGAGCCAATAGTGGAGGTCTATAAAGGCAAAGAAGGCTTAAAAACAGCGCTAAATGATGTCTTAGATGAAGGAAAGGATTATTTTATAATAGGCTATACTGCTGCAGCAACAAGATTAGTGAAACATTGGTTTGCTCATTGGCATAGAAGAAGGATAAAATTAAAAATTAAGAGGAATATTCTTTTTCCTGATTATATGAAAAATGAAGATGTAACAAGATATTCTTTAACAAGGGGAAAATTCCTGCCAAAAGGTTATGCTACTTCTGCTTCTACTATTATATATGGGAAAGATAAGGTGTTGGTTTTTTTACCAACTAAAGAAGATTTTACAGGGATTATTATCAAAAGTAAAGAGGTATGGGAATCTTATAAATCAACATTTGATGTATTGTGGGGCAGTACAAAATAACAACCTATAAAAATGATAAAATCTTTCTTAGTTGAATGATAGACAAAGAAAAAATATTATTTCCTTATTCTAAGGTTAGAGAAGTACAGGGAGATATGATTAAGGAGGTTTTAGATTCTATTGAAAAAGGAGAAAATGCTATTATTCATGCGCCTACAGGACTGGGCAAGACAGTTGCAGTTCTGGGGCCTGCTTTGTCGATTGCTTTGAGGAAGGGATTGACTATTTTCTTTTTGACTTCAAGACATACGCAGCATCATCTGGCTGTTAATACTTTAAAGGATATCAAGAAGAAACATGGTGTAAAGGTTATTAGTTGTGATATTATTGGGAAGCAGCATATGTGTGCTTTAGGAGAAGCTGGAGGATTATATGCTTCGGAGTTTAGGGATTACTGCAAAAAATTAAGGGATGATAATGCCTGTGAGTTTTACAGCAATACTAAGAAAAAATCAGGAAGGCCTACGCTTAAGGCTTTGAGTGTTTTAGAGAGCCTGAAAGAGTTAAGCCCAATGCATGTTGAGAAGGTTCTTGAGTTGTGTGTTAGTGAAAAATTGTGCCCGTATGAGATGAGTACTTTGCTGGCTAAAGATGCTAATGTGATAATAGCAG
>Ga0114923_10002363_pt1 | contig 12801 bp, 8 predicted proteins | sample SumtaG_FD_89578 | JGI IMG/M metagenome (GOLD analysis project Ga0114923, IMG submission 89578) | Deep subsurface microbial communities from Indian Ocean to uncover new lineages of life (NeLLi) - Sumatra_00157 metaG | ecosystem: Environmental > Aquatic > Marine > Oceanic > Sediment | place: near... | reverse complement strand
TTTGTATTATCAAAAGGTTCAAGATTCAATGAATAACAAACTTAAATACGAGAGTAAGGAGATTGAATACGTTGAGATCCTTAACGAAGATCTTATTCGAATAGATGAAAGTTCAAAAAAAAAGGATTCTCTAAATCCTAGTATCGTTAAAGAGGAGCTAACAGCTGTAAAGGGAATAGGAGCTTCGGTTGCTAAAAGGTTGATTAACTCCGGTATAGACTCGATAGATTTAATTGTCAAATCCACTACTGAAGATTTAGCTCAAATTAAAGGGATTGGGCTTTCAATGGCTCAAAGATTGATTGAATCTGCAAAATCACACTTAAAAATAATAAGATTGAACGACTTTTCTAATGATGATGAATCCATTATCGAAGTATCTATAGACAATCAGATAAAAGAGATTAGGCACAAAAAAACATTATTAAAAGAAGATTTGAATGATTCATTCTATAATGATGTGAACCAGGAAGAAATTGAAGAAAACCTTTTAGATGTGGATAATACATTTGAAGACTTTGAACATTCTATCAAGAAGAAAATCTCAAATACAGACAGTAATTTTACAGAACCAATTCGAGAAGTAGAATCAATAAATGATATAGCTGGTGTTAAAGAGATAGAAGATCCTGGGAATTTTAACTTAAACCAAAGATTGACTAAATATACTAGAGAGAAGAATTCTGAAAAGTATAATCAACTGGAATTAGAAAGCTTTATGAATAATGTCCGTCATTGCCTTGAATCTAATAAATTTTTAATAATTGAGAAGATCCCGGAATTAAGAGAGATATACATTGGTTTTGACCTACTAGCATTCAAAACGATTCAAATAAGTGAATTTTTAGAATTAATTTATATTTTACCTATAAAGCTAAGTACTCTAAAAGGTTCATTTGTAATATCTGCTGAAAATATAGAGTATAATCCTCTCTTACAAGATGTTAATGTTAATACTTCACCATTACAGAATTTAACAAAATCTTTCATAGAAATATTGAAAAAATCGTATGAAAGAATTTCAGTTGATTTATTGCAAGATGGAAAATTATCAACATTCTTCCGTAATTATTTGAAGATTGATTTAAAAATTGAAAAAACATTAACTAACAAAAATCTCTTTTATCGTTCAGGATTCACTCAATATAAGATTGTAATAGAACCAATATTGGTCTGCCAAAATGCAGTAGGGTTTTTAGAGAAAGTAGTCCCATTTGCTTATCAAAAGCAAAATAATATTCATATTATTGAGAGAGCAAGGTTTTCTGATTTTCTCCAATATTTTGAGAAAAAATATTCCTTAATTGAAACATATGTAAAAAGTAAAACCTCGATTGCATCTCATATTGAGACGGTGACTTCATTGATGAATTATGTCAAATATTCTTCAATACTGTTTATTATATATGGATTTACATTAGTTTTTCTGCTTTTATTTCAAGGATTCTCAATTCTTCAGATATTAATTAATTTAGGATATGGGATGATTACATTATATTCAATAATAATAGGATTTCTATTCACTAGATTTATCAGGAAGAAATCAGAAATGTCTAAAGAATTTGAAACTCCATATTATAGAAAAGATTTAGAAATTGATGATACGAGCCTAATTTTGATTAATGAAGAGTTAGGACCAAAATTAATGAGCCAATTCGCTTTTGAATGTATGGATAATAATACAAGTTCCAAGATTATTGAGAAAATTGAAAAAGAGAATGCACAAGAATTTCTGAAGAATAAAATTATTGAAAGGAAAGCCAACAAAGGGGAATTTTTTGAAAATGAGGATTTTAAGAGAGGATTATTAAAAAAAGAAATAGTTGAAAAATATAGTTCATTCTTGGAGGATTAATTTAATTGAAATCTAATTTAATTCAAGGCTTTAGAGTTCTCTACTTAGTGGGATTAATTTTCTTGTTACTTTCTTTCTTTTTAGACTGGTACTCTTTTCAAATATTTGATTCTAATAAAAATATTTTAGTCTCCTGGAATTATAACGTTCTTTTTGAATGGTCTACGCCATTATCAGATGATTTTGCTTTGAATAGAGCATCAAGACCTGAAAATATATCAGTTCCATGGGTAATTAATTTAATAGCAATTATCTCTATTATTGTTTCTGGATATATTGTTTTATTTAAAAATGTTGAACAAACGGAGTCCACTAAATATTTAATTCATTTTACGTATGTTAATGCGTTTCTACTTTTATTAGTTTTATTTTTTTTATTGGTTTTTCCTTTACTGTATTTACTACCAAGAGCTCTCTATTTTCCTCTAATATATCTTGAGGATCTTGAGACTGGTTTTAATTATTTTTATTCTATTGGATTTGGCTACTTATCCCACATTATTGCTTTTCTATTAATTTTTCCTTATAATATCTTCTACTTTAGAACTGCTAATCAGTTTGAAAAAGAAAATAATACTCCGGAAATGTTAGTAAAGAAACTAATCAAACGAACTGAAGAAAATCTCGATTTAGATAAATTGATCGCTCAAGAAGAAATTAAGTCCAAATTCAAAAATTCAAATCAACAACATTATGTAGATCCAATTTTGAATAGATATATCAAAGGAGCTGAGAACACTGAGTAATAATGTTCTTGATGTCAAGCTTAAAAATCTAATTCAAGTTTGTAAAGAAACTCAGAATTTTAAAAAATTGGCAGTAACAATTTTTATTTTAACGAGTAATCAAGTAGATCAGATTGGAATTAGACTTGGAATAAGACCACGGAAAAAAGAGTCAGGAGAGAAAATATTTGAATATATGAAAAGGGTGAATGTAATCTTTGACCATAATTTAGCAATTCAAATATTTAAAGAAGATTTTGTTGAAATAATTAGAGAATGTGAAATCCTCTTTCTTAGAAATAAAGGCAAGATTCCCTTCTATTCTATTAAGAATATGTTTCATATATATTATGAACTGAGAAAACTCGAGGTACCAAATCTCCATAAAACTTTAAAAGATGATAGTTTTTTAGAAAGTACTCAATTTGGAATTTTTTCGTTTCTATCACCTAAAGCCAGGAGGAAAGATAACAATACGAACATTTTAAAACCATTAATAATGCAAAAGATATCCCAGAAAGAATTAAGCTTACAGAGAGAGCTAAACAATCGTTTAGAGCGTCAAAAAATTGAAACTGCAATACATTTAAAAATGATGAGGAAATCCTTGAATAATGAGAGAAAGAATAAAATTACCTTTCAGGGTGTTTTAAAAGATAACCTCTCTTACCAAAATACTAAAGAATTTCTCTTTGAATATACGATTCTTGCGTTTATTGTTCTATTTCTTTGCTTAGGTGCGATACTTTTTACCGAAATTAGTTATTACCCATCCACTTTAAGTCAATTAAATACCTGGTTTATAACTTGTGTTGGGGTGCTAATATTATTAATTTTCGTTTATCTAAAACAATTTAAAAATAGAAGTGAATAAAATAGTAAATTCCCATTCTCCTTATCCCGGAAAAGAAAGTCAAACGCTGAAATTTCAACAGAAAATGGATTTCAGATCAAAAGAGGATGATAAAGAGAAAAAGGATTATTTAAAAATCTGGAAAATCAATCCATCATTTAAAGATATTAATAATAAGATATCTCTTATAAAAACAACTTCATTACTATTTCTTATATTATTAATGATTATTTCTACGTTTATTCTAATACAGAATCTAATCATTTCAATTAGTACAGGTATTATATTTACTCTAATATTTATTTTTGTGTTCCATGAAGAGTTTTTTATGTCAAGAAATTTCTTCTCTTTTCTTAATAAAAAATTAATGAAGTTTAATCCGTTTAAAAATTTAGTCTTCTGGTATAATGATAATGAACGATCAACTCTGTTTATTACTAATCGAAAAGATTTAAACAATCTAACATTAAATGTCTTTAAAGTGGAAGTAATTCCTGAAAATGTCCATTCTTCTATGTCACAATTTCTAAGAACTCTAAGTTCAAAAGACATAAGAATATCTTATACATATCAAGTCGTTCAAAAACCTTTCATTGAGATTAACACTGAAACCAAAGATAGTGTATCCAGTTTAAATACTCTCGGTTCAATAAACACTACTATCTTATTCACTATTTTTTATGATATTAAAGGTATTCTTACGAGACAAAAAATTGATCGTTTAAACTATTATATTAAACAGTTTTCGAACAATTTAAGGAGCGCTTTAGTTGACAATTTTCATCATTTTAAAGTTAAACTCTTATCAGATCTTGACTTGATTAATACGGTTAGAACATATTATGTGAAAAATGATTCTGATTTAGAACTAAATCTAGATAAAAAAGATGCACTAAGAAGATCCGACACAAATGGTCTTTTTAAGTTAGTTTTTTGTATTGTAACAATACTCTTTTTGGATTACTTCCTCTTCTTTATTAAATTCAGTGCGCTTATTGTTATTGGTATTAATTTTATTCTTACATTATTATTTATAACAATATATTGGAGAGCAGTATTCTTCCAATCTACAAGAAGCAAATTACTAAGAGAAGATAAAATTGTTATTGTAGACCCTTTTAAAGGAGTTGATTTTTATTATGTAAAAAAGATTCCATATAGTTTATTCCTACATATAGATCATGAAATTTTATTAGGGATAAAGATTTTAAATCTCAAATATATATTCAATTCTCCCTTCTGTTTGCTTGGTCGATTCTTTGAAGCAATAAACAATCATAAAGTTTTTTATGCATATACGCTTGAAAACAAACCGTTGAATTACTACGATTTTTATAATAATGGTTTAAAGCATTTATACAATAATATGAGAAGACAACTACTCTATGGAAATAAAGCTATTAAAAGTGAAATAGATGGAGAAAAATGGCTTGGATTTCGTTCTGGAATGTGGTACAGCACCTTAAATATTACTGTTATTGATTATAAATTTATTAAAAAGCTCCAACTAGATGATTTTATCACTTTTGAAGAAGAATTAGAATCAAAAGCAGAAATCTTGAGGGGAGCATTTAATATGAACTTTCAAAGTTACGAACTTGTTAGTTTGAAAACAACTAATTTAATTTCAGGCTTTTTATTCTCAATAACTAAATCGAGAGACTTTAGATTAAATGGATCGCACCTAAACTATGTTATGCTTCAAGGTTCAACATTGGTTTCATTAACGACTGTTGAAGATGTTCTTAAAAAAGGAATTGAAACAAAAATTGGTTCTGAATTCAATACTCCATTACAATTAAGAAATTTCGTCACAATTGGGTACACAATAAATACTGAAGTGAATGAGAGAGAAATTCCAGTTGGTTTTACTAGAGAACAACTAAAGAATTTACTTATTGTCAATGGAGCTTCTTTTAATCGATTATTAGTTAGTATGAAAATTGTATCAGAACTAGTTAAAACTAGAGTACCATCATTAATTTTTGATTTTGATGGGAGATGGTCTAATTTACTTGATTATTTTAAAGGTACTCGCTTTGAGGAAGAACTCTTAGTTTTTAAACTAGGAAGTGCATTTACGGTCGATCCTCTGATTTCTGATATTCCATATGACCAAGACAACACAGGATATCTAGAGTATATGTTTGATGCATATAGTTTGGCTTTTAAAAAAGATGAGAGAACAATAGATATGTTCCGTAATACGATTAGACGAAATCCTGAAATGGATCTCCCTTCAATTCAATTAGAATTACAAACGCAAAACGATTGGGAAAAAAACGCTATAAGTGAATCCCTAATTTCTCTATTTTCTGATTTCACAGAACAAGATTTAACTTTTTTCCAGAGTATTTCTGGGTATAGTAAAGAAAGAATTCGTGCCTACGACTTCGTTAAAAATAATAAAACCACAATTGTAGATCTTTCCAGTCTAAGAGATTTAAAAAAACAACACTTCTTCACATTTTTAATCCTATCTAAGATTATCCATTATATTAAAAATTCTCAAGATTATAATGAAAAAATTATAATTATTCCCCATACTGACATTTTCTTTGATTCTTACCATTTAGATAAGAAATTGAATTATGGAAAAATCAACATGTTTCTGGAACCATTAATTCAGAATGGATTTGGATTTATATTCTGTGCTAATCAGATTCATAATCTCCATAATAATTTATTCACTTATTTCAATAATATAATTACTTTTAAAACAACTGAAATGCGTGATGTTGCAATATTAAGTAATCTTATGAATCTCCAAGAATTAGAAGGCAGAGGATACTATTCACGTTCTCGAAATCAAACTTATCAAATCCAATATCTTAAAAACTTGAAAAATAACGAAGTTCTAATTCGCAGAGAAGATATTTATCAAACTTTCCCTGCCGTCATAGAGTGGGATCAGGTTAAATATAAGGAAAAATTACCCTATGAAGAAGTTATAACACATATGGAGAATCAAGGTTATAATCTAAAAGCTACTGAGAGAAAAATATTAGCCCAAGCAAAAAAAACCATCTTTGAGAAAGATTTTGGGCATTACATTGTATACCTCAAAGAAATCATAAAGTTTCTTGACGAAATAAAAACACTCGATCAAATTGGGAACCTGTACAAACAAAAACTCAAAAATGAATTAAAAGAGATCATCTATCCAAACGTTTCACAAAAAACAAATAAAAAAGATCAAATTAAAAAAGTTCGAGATGACTTGTTTAATATCTTAGTTAAACATGGATATTTAGTTGAAAATCATCCAAAAAGAGCAAGCGGCTCAGAAACATTAAGAACGTCTTATTCTGTTGGAAACCAATATCAGAAAGCTTTAGAAGATTATTTTAAAACAAGAGGAATAAATCCTTCTGGCATTAAGGTTAATCTCTCAGAGGAAATAGGGGATGAAAACTTCAATATCCTTCAAGAAAAACCTCGGAAATATGTTATCGAGCAAACTAAATTAAGACATGCATTTGCTCGGGAATTCAGTGATTTTAATTATGAAATTTTTAGGCTCTATAGTTTCATTAAAAATGACGATTTCGCTAATGCTTTGAAGCTTGAGCACAATTTGATTAAAAATTACTTATTTAATGTTTATAAACAATATTATAATGGAAACTATATTATTACCTCTCAAGATATAAATGAGTTCTGTGATTTTTTAAGTATTACTAATGATTTCCCTTTCAATCAAGAAGAAATTTCGAATTATTTAGAAAAAAATCAGATTCAAAACTTGAATACTGAAGATATTGAATCTCAAACTAAGGAAATTTATCAATTTATTTATGATTTTTTTATTAGAATACAACAGTATATTTATCAAGAGTAGGGATGATTAATGATGAATGGAGATAGTATCCTAGCTGCTTTGCTTGAAAAGATATTATTTGATAGAAGACAATTAGATGTTTTAAAAGAAGCAATCGACGATGTTAGTACCGGAAAAATTAACTCAAAAGAGTTAAGAGAGCGAATTTTAAGATTTAGAATTCAAATAAAGGATAAATTGTGTGAATTTTTTCCTTTTTATAGTAAGCAAATGGACGTAGAGGATTCTTTTAAGTTAAAATTTAAACCTCAGATCCAAAGTAGGGAAGATATAAAAGAAAAAGATCAACTACTTGAAGAAGTTAGCTTACGTATTAATAATATTTATAGCAAATTGAAGAAGAAATCCGAAACTTAACCTTATTTTTATATAATAATGTCGAAAAATTAGTGTTTTTAAAGGAAAAAAATACACTTTAATCTCATTTTTTCATTTATATATGCTCAAGAGACTTTAATTCAAATTATTCAAATCTTAACAGCAGTTAAAGTAGAGTCTGAGATGTTATCAAAAGAAATTTTATCTGAATCAACAGTATCTTTAAGTGACTTATTTACAAATTACTCTCAACAATTTTTAAAGCCATTTGAAAAAGTAGTTAATCCTGATTTAAAAAAAGGGATGCACCTTGATTTTGAACTAAGTGATAGAAAACATAACCATAAGATAAGTCCAATTTTAAGGCTTGCTCGGGTAGAGGACGCTGAAGAAATTACTAAGATATATACCGAATTGTATGAGGGAACATATCCTTATAAGGAAATGGAAGAAATAGAATCTGTTCGTGAAATGATTTTGGATCCTAATATTCAGTGGATAATTTATCAAGACCCATCCTATAATATTGCAGGTTGCATTACGTTTGTGTTAGATTTTCAACAAAAGCGAGGATATATTAGGGGTTTTATGCTGAAAAAAAAATATCAAGGTCATATCGATATTACGAAGGCAATGATAGGATCTATGATAACTATGCTCTATAAATTTAAAGATAAGATTTATACATGGTATGTAGAAAACCGAACAGCTCACGCTAAATCACAATATGCTATGTGGGTTTGTGGTATCGCTCCTATTGGATTTTATCCAAATAAAGATAAATTTCTTGGAAAAGTTGAATCTGATTTAATGCAGATTTGTTATGATGAAAGAGCGTTGAGAAAATTCAGAATTAATATTGCTCCTAAGATAATTCCTCAAGCTCATGGTTGTTATCAGTATGCTAATGGCAGGTATGATCTAGGTGAATGCCAGATAGAAAATCCAGACATTGATTTAGATTTTCACCTCATAAATCAGGTAAAAAAGAATTTTAATAAGCGTGTAGAAAAAGATAAGTTTGGATATGAGACTATTATTTTTTCTTTAAAAAATTCAGATTCGTTTTTTGAATTTCTTTATACTCCGCAAGTAAAGAATCTTGAGAAAACAAAATATCAAGTAGATTCATTGGAAGAATTGTATTTTTTCATTCAAGAGTTCATCAAATGCGGAAAGGAATTAGGAGTTCGTTATTCTGAAGTATTTGTCTCTGCTTATGAACCTGCTCATCAAAAATTGTTTGAGAATGCAGGATTATCTCCAAGAGGATATATACCGAGTTGGAAATATGATAAATCCGAAGGAGTATTTAGGGATAATATTCTTTTTAATTCGTTCACTGGAGATGTGAGTGATAAAACATGCCTTATTGATGAAGCTCAAGAACTATTGCAAGTTCTTGAGATAGAATTTGTGGCAGCAGATAATAATTTAGGTGAGGCTCGATCAATTCAAAAGTTTCCAGCGTACTATACCTTAAAATCCAAGGTACAGAAAATTTGGGATTTTCCTAAGGTAGTAAAATCAGTATTATTAGGGGGGTTGATATTGTACTTAAGTTTTTTGATTGGAAGTGTGTTTGCGGCAGACTATCTTGGTCCAGCAGGGTACAGTATTATAAAACACACTATAAGTAAACTTGGTTCTTATGGAACGACTCCTGTACCTTACCTGTTCGATTTCGCTTGTTATATTGGCGGTATGAGTACTATCCTATTTAATTGCTATCTATCTAAACGGATTGAACCTTCTCAAGAGAGTGATTCTAAAGGGTTTCAGTTGTTCCATAAACTCCGACTATGTGGGGCGAAGATGGGAGTAGTAGGAGGAATAGGAATAATGCTTGTAGGGATATTTAGCTTAGAACGGTCGTTTGGTATAGCACATGGGATAAGCTCATTAGTAGCATTTGGAGGATATATTCTTTCTATTTTCGCCTTTAGTATCAGCATTATCAAATATAACACAACTATTCCGAAAAGTTTAGCATTCTTCGGATTCCTCCCACTAATTTTGTTTATAACCTACTTAATCGTGCTCTCTCCCTTTCTTGAATGGCTTTTATTCATCTCGATCCTAACTTCTCTTGCCCCGCTGGTTTTATGGCTTTCATTTCGATAAAATATTATACTTTCACTTTCCTCTACTTCTATTTTTTCTTTATAAACAAATATATCAAATAATTTCAAAATTTCAAGGTGAGATTAAATATTGGAGTATATCATACAAGAAGTTGAAAATAAAGTAAAAGAAAAGTATTCAGTAGAGGTTCGAAATTTAATGAATTCTAATGAGATCAAAAATGTCCTCCAAGAAGTTTTATTTGTCCCTAACAGTCAGGTGAGGTCTCGAATAATTGATGAATTAACAAACTACTTGGCAGCCAAGATTGCGAATCTCAAATATGAGATCAAAGCATTTGGAGCTTACAAAAATTCCGTACCTTGCGGATTCGTGGTCTCTCAAATGGATCCTTATTATACCAGTTATAGTAGAAAGTGTGGTACCTTTGGATGGCTTCATGCTGATAATTTTGAGACCTGTAAGGCCCTTGTTAAGAGCTGCGAGCGATTCGTGAAACAATGCGGAGTCAGAAAATTGAGAGGTAATATTAATTTCCCCAAGAATTTGGGGGGTATTGGAATTCAGTTCATCGGATTTGAACAGGAAATGCTTTTTGGGGTCGCTTACAACGATAGAAATGCAAAAACATTAGAATTTCTAGATTTACTTGGCTATAGGAGAGAATCAGAATATTCATGCGTGAAAGTCGAACAAAAAACATGGAACAAAGGTAAAAAGATCGATAAGGATATCGAATTTCGGTACTATCCTCTTAAGGAACTTGAAATGATGGTACAAGATATTAGAGACCTTGCAAAAAACTCATTTTTCGAAATTCTTCCGGATGCTTCAGGTAAAAATCGTATATTTGAATTTTTTGATGCATACTCACAGATACCTTTCAAGAAATTACCGAATGGGTTTGATCCTAAGTATTATTCAGTTATTCAACAATTTATTGATGCATGGGAAACATGTGATTTAGAAAAAGTAGTGATTTGGGCTCCTTTAGCCTTTAATAAGAGGACTGATGAACTAGTGGGGGCTTTATTAGCTTTACCAGATCTTTTTCAAACGTGGGAAAGCAAACGAATTACTAGGGCGAACGTGGATACTGCAATGGTAAAGAAAGGGTATTATGGAAAAGGGATTTTTTCTGCTTTAAATAATTTAGGTCAAATCACTGGTAGAATATTCGGTATTGAGTATTATGAGGGTACATCAATTTGGTCCAATAACAGGAGGGCAATAGACACGATATTTCCACATTGTGAACCCATTAGAAAACATTATGTGGTCCAAAAAAGAATTTAATTTTCATTTTTTACTTTTTTTTCCTTTATATACACCTACTCGTATTTTTCATTAAATCTTATTTTAGATGATCAAAATGACAATTGGTTTAGTAAAAATTTCGTGTATTAATGACAGATTAATACCACTAGGATTAGCTTGCCTACAAGCTTACTTAAAAGCACATAATATAGAAGTGAAAGTATTTAATTTTAGAACTGAAGAATACAGTTTACCAAAAGTTGCATCAGATCCGTTAATTCAATTAAAACCGCCTACTTTTATCATGAATCATCAAGATTTCCCTATATTAGTCCCAATTGTAGACAAGATAATGAATGAAAGTGAATTAGATTTGAATAAAGGCATTTTTCCAGATATATTAGAAGATTATGCCCTAAGATTAAGAGAGCCACCATCAATTACTCAGACTCGTTTTGAAGCGATTATTGAATATGTTAAAACTATTATTCCCCAAATCTTAAGTACTTGTGACTCCATCGGATTTTCTCTTAATTATCTAAACATTCCTGAAACGGTTATTGCTTCAGTTTTATTAAAACAGTCACTCCAGATATTAAAATTTTGTGGGGTGGTCCCTCTATTACTCAATCTAAAGATGCTTTCAAAATATTTCTTAGAAGGAAAATATGTGACGGCTTGGTAATAGGAGAAGGAGAATCACCTTTATTGGAATTTGCTCAGGGAAATGAACTAAGTTCCATAAAAGGGATTATGAGCATAAAAAACATGTCAGATATTATTTATACTTTAGGAATACAATTAGATTTAGATTTACTGCCAACACCAGATTATACCAATATTCCATTAGATACTTACTTCAAAATCGCTTCAGTATACCGTTCAAGAGGTTGTACGCATAGATGTAAGTTTTGTGGTGAATGGAAAATGTTTGGGCGACGCTTTAGAGTTCGATCAGTAAAGCGAGTAATACAAGATATTGAAACAATCATGAATACCACTAGCCCCGAATTCATAATTTTTGGTGAATCATTGATAAATGATGATCTTCTCTATTTTGAACAATTATGCGATGCCTTAATTAAAAAACAATTTAAAATCAATTTTGGTACTCATTTTAGGGCGAACATTACACCTGAGCTCGCCAAAAAAGCATATTTAGCTGGATTTAATGATGCTTGGGTTGGTTTTGAAGCTTTTTCTGATGCTGATTTAAAGGAAATGAATAAAGGATCCAGTGTGAATCAGAATATAACCACTATTAAGAATCTCACTCAAGCTGGAATAAATGTTATTGCAATGCTAGTAGTCGGGTTTAGTAATCTTGAGGAAGAAGAAACAAATTGTATTAATATCGTTAATATAATTAATTACTTTTCGAAAGAAAGAGTAAATAAAAATAATGGAAACTCCGTTCCGGTACCTATTCAATGGCGTCCCGCTCCAATGTATATTGTTCCGGGTTCCCTTGATTATAATGAGAAAATAGTGACTTCAGATATATGGTCTTGGAAATGTACTGATGCTAGTATCGATAATATTTTAGAAATAATGCTATTACAAGAGGAACTTTCTGATATTCCATACGAGTTTAGGAGACCTATCCCTGATAAAACTGTTGGATTATTAATGAAAAGAATTCAAGAAGCAGATCGCAACTCTAAATTCGCAATTGGAGGATTAACAAAGCATATTATCAATTATATAATTGAATATAGGAGAAATAATCGAAAAAAAAGGAGATTCGAACGAGTTGGTGTCATTGCTCAAAGATTTAACAAAGAAATTTTAGAAACTTAAGAATTTTTTTTATTTTAAATTGGATTATCTTATTTTGTCGATCCCTTATAGAATCCTATGAATATGA
>Ga0114923_10002362_pt1 | contig 12810 bp, 8 predicted proteins | sample SumtaG_FD_89578 | JGI IMG/M metagenome (GOLD analysis project Ga0114923, IMG submission 89578) | Deep subsurface microbial communities from Indian Ocean to uncover new lineages of life (NeLLi) - Sumatra_00157 metaG | ecosystem: Environmental > Aquatic > Marine > Oceanic > Sediment | place: near... | reverse complement strand
ATCAATTCAATCGTAGGGGTTTGATTCATCAAACCCTAAGGATGAATTGCCCTGGGATAGGGCTTGATAAATCAAGCCCCTACAATAGACCATGCACTATTTTTCATCGTCTCCGGACGAGGCTCTCGGCATCATGAGGAACTGCCATGAAAATAGCCCACAGATTACCCCGATTGACACAGATTATAAAAAAAAATTAGTGTAATCAGTGTAATCAGTGGACTTCTTTTTCTCATCTTTTTTTCAAATAGAATTATTTTTCAATCGTCTTGCGGTATTCCTCTTCCGAAAGAATTTTTATACCCGGGATTTTTGCTGCCTGCAGCCGCTTGTTCAGCCCAGGTAATTTTTTGTTTATGTATCTGTCAAAGGTTTCTTCTACTTTTGACAACCTCTTTTCCAGGGTTTTCAAGTAAGCCGATTGGGAGTCCGTGGGTTTCCCGGCATAACCCAGTATGGAAGAATAAATCAATATCAATTTCCCCTGTAACTTTTCACTGGAATAAAGAGACCCTTCGGGATCGATCAATTCTGCCCATATGTTCTTCAATGTTTTCACCTGTTTTTTGAAAAAGGCTTTTGTTTTGCCGGACAGTTTTTTGTCTTCTTTTTTTAATATCTTCTCAAGGTCCTCTCTCATTCCTTTTAGGGTATCCGCCATGTAAGCCAAATGCTCCAGCATATTATAGGATTTCATGAGGGCTTTATGCCTGGTTTGCCGGTCTTCCGGGCTGTGGGTGGAAAGCTTGTCCGGCCGCAGATCTAGAGTGGAGGTATATACTTTTTTGTTTTTGGTCATCCGGACTGTATAAATACCGGCTTCAACATTGGGCCCGCCAAATACAATCCCACCTAACCCTGACGTAGTCCCCACTTTGGGCATTCTCAGGGCAGTGTCCCAATAGACCCGGTTGATCCCCCGCCGCTTCCGGGTGGGTAATTTTTTTATAACTTCACCTTTGGGGTTTAAGATTTCCAGTTTAAACTCCCCGAAGATATGCCGTTTTTTGAGATAATAGGTGATGACTGCGCCTTTTGCCGGGTTTTCTCCATAATATTCGGTATCCCCACTGAAATTAAAGTCCCAGATGGGCAGGCTGCCGGAAGAGGGACGGGCAGGCAAAATGACTACATTCTCTTTAAAGATATCTTCCGTTATATTTCTTAACGGGGTAATATCATCGAGGATGTATATCCCCCGGCCGTGGGTTCCCAGTATAAGGTCATGTTCAACCGGGTGGATACGCATATCCCTGACCCCCACTTTGGGTAATGTCTCTTTAAAATGGACCCAATTCTTTCCCCTGTTAAAGGAAACAAAAAGACCGAATTCCGTACCCAGGAAAAGCAGGTTCGGATTGACGATATCTTCTCTAATAACGTGGCAGTACCCTTTTATTTCATCGGTTACCAGGGATTCCCAGGTTTTCCCGAAATCGCCGGTTCTGTATGCATACGGTTTCATATCGCCGGTACGGTGACCGTCAAATACTACATAAGCGGTTCCTTTTTGGAAGTGACCCGTTTCCACTGTGGGACACCAGGTATTCCCGGGTAAACCGTTGATATTTTTAACGGTGTTTTTCCATTTTTTCCCACCGTTGGTGGTCAACTGCAGGTTGCCGTCATCGGTGCCCACCCAAATCACCTTTCCATCCAGGGGGGATTCCGATATGGCGATAATGGTGCAGTGAGTTTCCGCGCCGGTATTATCGATGGTTAAACCGCCGGATTTATGCTGCTGCTGCTTTTTGGGGTCATTGCCGGTCAGGTCCGGGGAAATTTTTGTCCAACTGTTGCCTTTATTGGTGGATTTAAATAGATACTGGGCGCCGGTATAAAGCACCTGTTTATTGGTGGGGCTCATTGCCGCGGCTGCATTCCAGTTAAACCTGTACTTTGGCTCCCCTTCCGAAGGCAGCGGTTTGATGTCCGCGGTTTCCCCGGTTTTTTCATTGTAGCGCTGCAGGTTTCCCCCTTGCCAATTGGAGTACACGATGTTTTTATCCAGGGGGTCTCGAAATACAAAAAAACCATCGCCAATGCCGACGCTCTTCCAATGTTTATTAAGAATATTTTTGCTCCTGGCAACCCGGGAAGGGCCATACCAACTACCGTTATCCTGCAAACCGCCGTAGACATTGTAAGGGATTTCCAGGTCATAATCCACGTGGTAAAATTGCGATACGGGAAGATTGGTCAGGTGCCTGAAAGTGACGGCCTTGTTATAGGAAACATAAACACCGCCATCGGTTCCGATTAAAATATAGTCCGGGTTTTGGGGATCGATCCACAGGGCATGGTGGTCCGGGTGGACTGTCATTCTAAAAAATGTGTTCAGGTTGGTTTCAAAGGCTTTGCCCCCATTGTTACTGATAGCAAGAACAAAATTGGGATTGTATAATCTTTCGGGGTTTTTGGGGTCTATTTTTATGTTGGCAAAGTAAAAGGGTCTCATTTTAACACCGAAACTGGTGCCTACCTTTTCCCAGGTTTCTCCGCCATCGTTAGATTTATAGAGGGCGGTTTCTTCGGCTTCCACGATGGCATAAAGGATTTTAGGATCAGACGGTGCAATATCAAGGGCAATTCTTCCCAGGGTCCCTCCCGGCAGGCCTTTTTCTATCTTTTTCCATGTTTTCCCGCCGTTTGTCGATTTGAAAAGACCGCTTCCCTTGCCGCCGGAAGTAAATGTCCAGGGTTTGCGCCGGAATTCCCACATGGCGGCAAAAAGAATATTGGGATTTTGGGGATGCATATCCAGGTCGATGCAGCCGGTATTTTCATCCGCGTAAAGAATTCGCTCCCAGGTTTTACCGTTGTCTGTAGATTTATACACGCCCCTCTCGGTGTTTGAGTTCCACAGATGACCGGCAGCACCCACATAAATAGTGGTGGGGCTTTTGGGATCGATAATAATCTTACTGATCCGTTCGGAATCCCCCAGTCCCATGAATTTCCAGCTTTTACCCCCGTTAGTGGTCCTGTAGAGGCCGGTGCCCACGGATACACTGTTTCTCATATTGGTCTCACCGGTGCCCACCCATACGGTATCCGGGTTTTTTTGGTCTATGGTAATGCAGCCGATGGACATGGTGTATTTATCAAACACCGGTTTGCAGGTGATCCCTTTATCGATGGATTTCCATACCCCGCCGCTGGCTGTGCCGATATAGATGATTTTAAGGTCTTTCTCCGCGCATTGAATATCGGTGATACGGCCGCTCATTACTGCGGGCCCGATATTTCTTGCTTTAATATCGCCAAATATTGCAGAGTCGATCTTTAAATCGCCCGCCGGTGCCGCCCACAGGGTGGACAGTGTAAAACTTAACAGTACCGTTAATAAAATAATACTTTTTGTTTGCATTCGTCCTCCTGGATTCATATCTTGTATTTAAATTCTATTATACGAAATTTTAGAAAATTTCGCCACCTATTTTTACTCCATTGTCTTTTTTTCGTAATTGCTATATAATTAAATATAAAAAAACCACCACATAGGTACAACGGAAAGTGGCTAAAAAACGAAAAAAGGAGTAGAAAATGAAAACGTTTTTGGTTATTATTTTGACAATCGTGCTTTTCAGTTCAATAGGACTGACCCAATCGGTCGATGAAATCATTGAAAACAATTTAAACGCCAAAGGCGGCGTTGAAAAAATCAAAGCCCTCAAGACATCTAAACTAACCGGCAAAATGATAATGAACAATTTTGAAATGCCCTTTAACATGTGGCACAAAAAACCGAACATGCTGAAATACGATTTCGACTTTTCCGGGAAAAAGTTCACCTTTGGTTATGATGGCAAGATCGTCTGGCAAATCTCTCCTCTTACCGGGACCGATGAAGCCCAGGAAATAACCGGTGAACAGGCAGAACAGGTCAAAGATAATGCCGACCTTATGGATGAGCCCTTTGTCGATTATAAGAAAAAAGGACACAAAGCCGAGCTGATGGGTAAAGAAGACCTGGAGGGAACCGAAGTATTCAAATTGAAACTGACCCGGAAAAACGGGAAAGTGGCCTACTATTTTATTGAAACGGAAAGCTTCATCGAACTGAAACAAACGGTAACAAACAAGAAAAAGGACGGCACGGAAATTGTCTTCGAGACCATGCTTGGTGATTTCAAACCGGTGGCTGACGTGATGGTCCCTCACTCGTTAAGTATCGTCGTTAATGGCCAAAGTTTCGGAAATATAGTCATTGAAGCGGTTGAACCCAATGTAGAACTGGCGGATGATTTTTTCAAGATGCCCCCGCCTCCCCCAAAAACCGAATCGGAAAAGACGGCCAAAGAAAAAGACAAGGAGTAAATAATGGCTATAGATAGAGAAACAGCCTTGCAACTGGTCAAAGAACATTTAAAAGCTGAAAATTTAGTAAAGCACTGCCTGGCTGTGGAAGCCTGTATGAAAGAATTTGCCGAAAAATTCGGGGAAGATATAGAAAAATGGGGACTGGCCGGCCTGCTGCACGACCTGGACTACCAATATACCGTCGATGACCCGGATAGACATACATTACAAACCGCAGAGATGCTGACCGAGTACAACCTGGATGAAGATATAATGAATGCCATCAAAGCCCACAATATGAAGGCCGAACTGGAATCCAAAATGGATATCGCTCTCTATACGGTGGACCCGGCTTCCGGCTTTATCATTGCCTGCGCATTAATGCATCCCAGTAGAAAACTGGAGAACGTTAACCTGAAACGGATGAAAAAACGGTTTAAAGAAAAATCCTTTGCTAAAGGAGCCAACAGGGAACAGATGCGAGAATGCACCAAAATGGACGTGGAACTGGAAGACTTCTTAATCACCTGCCTGACAGCCATGCAAAAAATCGCCCCGCAGTTAGGGTTATAATTTTTGCCTCCGCATATAGGCTCCCCTCGCCGAGGGGTTAGTAATTCAGCCGGGAGATTAAACGTTCAAGATAGCGCGATTTCATTTGCTTACTGGCCATCACCTGCTTGATAGGAGGTAATTTCAAAATAACTCCCAGGATAGCTGCCATGGCCCGGTGGTTCCAAAATGCCTGGTTATCAAAGATCAAGTGCTGCAATTTCCCTCTCTCTATAGCCATGACAACCGCTTTATGGGCGGAATCCAACGGTGTGATCACATGTTTTTCCCGTTTTTTCAAAGAGATACTGTTTTGCGGACAATTGCGCACACATACCCCACAGCCCAGGCAGATATCTTCATTTACCCGCGCTTTTCGTTTGCGTTTGGATTGGGGGTCACCGGCTGAAACCAGGCCCACAGCCTCGACCGCACACACATCCACACATTTCCCGCAGCCGGTACATAAGGCTTCATCGATCTCAGGGAGGTAATTGGTGGTATAAACCGGGTTCAGCATGCCGAACCGTTTGGCAACCAACATGGCCTCACAGCAGCAGCCGCAGCAATTGCAGATAAAACTTACATCCTCCCCCTTGCATTTTCGCCAAACTGGACCAGGTTGCAGTCATAGGCTGTTTGCAGGAGGTCCTGTGCTTCTTTTTCATCAACAGCCCGGGCAATGCCGTGTTTGGTCAAGGATTCCGCCACAGAATTGAAGGTCATGCAAATATCCTGGGGCGCATCACAGGCACGGCCAAGGTGGTCCATCTTATGACGGCAGTAACAGATGCCGATGCCAATATGCCCGGCAGTTTTAATAACTTCACTGGCCCGCTCATAATCCAGCACATGCAAACTATTGTCCGCGGGTAATGCGGGTTCGTTAACAAAAACCCTTCCCAATCGGGTTTCCCCATCGGTAAAAAGCACTTTTATAAAATCTTCCTCTACGGTGATATATTGATAAAAAAGTTCTGACAGTACTTTTTGGTCAATGTCGGTGCGAATCCGCATCAGGGAAAATTCAAAAAAACCGGCCATAGGTGGAGGTAATGTATATATTGATTCGCTGTTTTTTTCCGTATCCACCAGCAGCCCTCTACCGGCAAGATTCTGCAGGATGGTTTGAGATTCGCTGAGGGATTTTTTCCATATTTTAGCGGCTTTCTTGGCAGTAAACGGTTTGATAGGCAAAAGTGAAACATATTCCGCTTCTTTTTCAGAAAATAACAACTTTAAAATTTTGTATAACAATTCCGAAGACGGCGCGCCCTGGGGAAAACGGTTCAACCGGTCAACCAATTTTTTATAAGCCGATTTAGCGGTTAGATGAGCCATTTTTTCTCCTATTTTTTCCGGTCATAAAGATTATATATATACCATTGGCTGTTATATGTCAAATGAAATATTCGACCGATGACAAAATCCACGCAGCGATATTTTATTTTTCCCGGGGAAAAAAATTTACTTAATTGCGGCCAGACAATTGACAAAAACAAGTAATTTTTGTAATAATTAACCCTGATGGTAAATTTAATTAAAAAAAACCCTGTGCCGTTAATTTTTAAAAAAATTTTGAAAGACAACATGAACGGTGAGCTGGTCATAACCCACGATAATTTTACAAAAAAACTTTTCTTCCTGGATGGTGACTTGATCTTTGCCACAACCTCCCTGGATCATGAACGGCTGGGAGAAATGTTAATGTCGACCGGGAAAATAACCGGCGACCAACTGGAAGAACTAACTAAAATTATGGAAAGCTCTACCCGTAAAACAGGAGAAGTCCTGGCAGATATCACCCATTTGAATTTGCAAGACATCTACTCCGCACTTTTGCACCAGGTAAAAACCATCGCTGCCGCTACTTTTTTACTAAGAGAGGGGACATGGGAATTTACTGTAAAAATCCCGGGAATCCAAGACAGCCAGAAACTTAGGGTTAAATTACCGCAGGTTATTGTTGAAGGAGTAAAAAAAATTGTCGATATTTCCTATTTTATGAAACGGTTTCTTTTCCTGGCCCCGGAAACGACAACAATACCAGTATCCATAAGTAAATATTTAACCGCCGAACAAATCGAACTTCATAAAACATTGGCAAATTTTCCCAATACTCCAGTAGAACAAATTATTCCTAAGTTAAATGTGCCGGAAAATATTTTCTGGAAAAATATCATCTGTCTGAATCTCCTCAATATTGCCGATTTCGTTGAATTTACCGTCGACGAAGAACTGAACAAAAACATCGAAGAAATAAACGAATTGTATGAAAAAATTAATTCAAACCAATTGAATTATTACCGGTTATTGGGTGTAGAAAAGTCAGCGTCTTTCGAGGAGATAAAAGAACGCTATTTCAATCTCTCAAAAAAATATCATCCTGACAGGGTACCCGTAGCCCAGGATTCAGTAATAAAAGAAAAGGCCAATACTGTTTTTGCAGAAATCAACATGGCTTACGAAACTTTAAGTGACAGGGAAAAAAGAGGAGAATATGATTCGCAGAGATACAAACAAAACCCCCGCCGGGATTTAACCGGGTCAAACCAGGTAAAAAAAGCAAAAGATTTATATCTAAAGGCAAATTCTTACTATAAACAAAAGAGTTATTTTGAAGCCGTATCGCTGCTTGAAGAAGCCCTGGAATGTGATAATTCAAAGGCTTCCTATTTCTTGCTCCTGGGTTTATGCATGTCAAAATCATCGTCAGAGATAGAAAAAATTGAGGCTGAAAAAAATCTCAGAAAAGCTGCTGAGATGGAACCGTGGAATGTAGTCCCGTTGTTTGCCCTGGCTGAATCGTACCGATCCAGGAATCTTTTGAAAGAAGCAAAAGCCTATTTCGACAGGGTACTGGAAATAGACGTAGATCATACCTCGGCAGCGAAAGCTATAAAAGAGATTAAAGAACTTTCCCAAAAAAATCCTATATCTTCATTCTTCAAAAAAAAGAAATAGGTGGACGGCGTCCACTCCCGAAGAAGGTCCTACGGACCATCTATACGAACGCTTACTGTCCACTGTCCACTGTTCCCTTTGGTTTCTCGATCCCCATTCGTTTCATTTTTTTATGCAGCCCCTGGTAAGTCATATTCAACTCCCTGGCGGTTTTTGATTTATTCCCATCGTTTTTTTCCAGTAACTTTAAAATATACGCTTTTGCCGTTTCATTATCATTATCCAATTTCGCCGGTAGTAATTCGATCATTTGTTCTTGTATGATCCCGCTGTCGCCGGCTTTGCCTGTTATCTCCTCCGAAAGTATGTCATAACCGACTGTTTCCCCGTCGTCGGTCAGGTTTACGATACTGCGGATTTCGTTTTCCAATTGCCGGACATTTCCCTGCCATCGATAGTCCTGGAGAGCCTCAAAAGCTTTTACAGAGTAACCGTTGATCTTTTTATCGTTCTCTTTGCAGAATTTAAACGTGAAGAAATTAATGAGTGCCGCGATATCTTCTTTTCTCTCCCGCAACGGCGGGATGGTTATGGTGCGATGAACAAGACGGTAATAAAGATCTTCCCGGAATTTACCCTGCTTTATCAATTGCTTCAAATCCTGGTTTGTAATCGAGATGACCCTTAAATCTACGGAAATCGAGTTTACTCCCCCCAACCTGTAAAATTCCTTCTCCTGCAAGGCCCTCAGTAACTTGGCTTGTAAATTAATCGGCATGTCACCGAGTTCGTCCAGCACCAACGTACCGCCGGAGGCGATTTCCAGTTTACCCTTTTTTTGAATATAGGCGCCGGTAAAGGCCCCTTTTTCATGGCCGAACAACTCGCTTTCAAGTAAATCTTCCGGTATGGCCGCACAATTGATGGCAACAAATTTATTTTTGTTTCTCCATGAATGTTTGTGAATGAGTTTGGCAAACAATTCTTTTCCTGTGCCGCTCTCTCCCTGGATTAAAACAAAAATATCGCTGTCGCCCATTTTTTTTGCTTGTTTGATTCGTTCGTTCATGTGACTATTTTTTGCTATAATATCGATCTCGTCGGGCAGCGGCTGCAGGGGCTTTTTTTTTCCATTTTTCTTCTCTTTTCCTTGCGATGTTAGCAATTGGGATAATAGATCGATTTCAATTGCTAAACATGAAAGGAATTTCTCTATTTTGGCTGCTTCTTTTTCACGGCGTCGGTTCAAAATAAAGATAAGGACTGTATCGTTATTATTGCTTTTTAAAGGATATGAGTACAAACGGGTATCGTGGTGACTGCCCTTTCCCGGTATGGGCTGTGCTGTTATTTTTGTTGTAAAAATCTCCCGGTTCTCTTTGACGATGTTTTTCAAAACCTCCATTTCGAGGAGCTCGTTTTTTACGGAAAGTAATATATCGAAGGTTTCTTCCCCTTTTGCAATAATAAAAAGATTGCCAAAATCGGTTAAATTTGACAGGTGATTGGATAAATCCAGCATAAAATCTTTAAAACCGGTTTTTTTCAAACCGATCTGCATAACGACTTTTAGTGTCTCATTAAAAATGTCTTCGATGTACCGGGTAATGATATTATCGAACTTCTTTTCATTATCGATGCCAATGGTATCGAGAATAGGGATAAGCTCTTTTGCCAGTTTGAATTCATCGAGGTTTCCTTTTTTAAGAATAAATTCCATCTTTCCCAGGATGAAGGATTCACCTATTCTTACCAGGGCTTCTTTGACTTTCTCATCGTGAAAGCTAATGCCGTTGGTGGATTTCACGTCTTTTACGGTAATGTAATCCTCATGGCTGTTTATTTGCACATGGTTTCGTGAAATAAAATCTTCTTTTATCACCAGGTCATTTTCGCTGTGTCTCCCAATGGTGATAATGGGTTTGTCAAAGGGGAATTTTTTAATAAAGCCCTCAATATAATACAATAGATAATTCATGCTTCAATTATACCAGAAATTTATTAATTTTCTATAGTGATTTCGATTTCCGCGGGTGTACTTTCCTGTCCGGCCGTATCAACGGCTACTGCTTTAAACGTATACGTCCCGTTGGTATAGGCCGTAGAATCCAGTTCATAGTCGAAATTAACTCCTGTTTGCGGACCTTCATCCCAGGGTGTTAAAGACACATTATCGACATAAAACCGGATCGACTGGACACCCCTATAATCGCTTGCGGTCACAGTGATTTTTACGGTTCCACTCAGAGGTGTTTCCCCGGGTGGGGTAAGCCCTACCGATGGCAACGAATCGCCTACATTTACGGTTATCTCATCTTCACCGGTTTGGTCGATGGCATCATAGGCGATAACTTTGATTTGATGCTGCCCAATGGAAACCTCCCCGGTTTCCCAGGTGTACCTGTAGGGAAAATCGGTGTCAAAATCCTTTAGCACATCGTCAATGTAAAATTCAACTTTTTTTATGCCAAAATCATCGGCAGGCACTGCCCTAATAATGACATCGTCATAGACGGTCTCTCCATCCTGTGGCCTCGATATTGAAACTTCGGGGGGGGCACCGGTGCCCGAGTCGTTTTCATTAGCGGTAATATTCCTTGTCTGTATCCCGGGCGCCTCGATGCTAATGATGGCCTGGCCGTTCTCGCCATCTTCATCTTCGCCGGCTTGCAGCGTCACGGTTTGAAAGGTATTCCAATCGGATGTGGTGAAGGTCAAACTTTCCCCGGATAGAATACTAATGTCACTGTCGCCACTTGCACGACTGAGCGTCGCAGTGACATCAGAAGGCGGTACTGCCGATAGTTTAACCTGGAAAGTGGCCGTTCCCCCCTCTGCGATCGTTACCTCATCGATATCTGTGACAAAATTAAGGGCATCATTGTCAATTTCTTCTGCTGTAATATTTTTATCTTGTAAACCGGAAGCACTGATACGAATGATCGCCTCCCCATTTTCAGTATCCGGATCCTCTGAAGCTGCTAAGGTCACTGCTTGATACGCATGCCAATTGGCGGCGGTAAAGGTGAGCGGTGACCCTGACTGAACGGTAATATTGCTGTCACCACTTACTCGATCGACTGCTGCCGTCACATCGGAAGACGGCGCGGCTGAAAGCCTGACTCGAAATGTATTCGTCCCCCCTTCTTCTATCGATACTTTATTTGTGTCTGTATTAAAAGAGAGGGTGTCATTATCGATCTCTTCCGCTGTAATATTTTTATCTTGCAAACCGGGGGCCCCGATACGAATGGTTGCCTCCCCATTCTCAGTATCCGGGTCCTCAGAAGCCGCCAATGTGACTCTCTGATACGTATCCCAATCGGCAGGAGTAAACGTCAATGTTGAACCCGACCTGACAGTAATATCGCTGTCACCGCTTACCTTGCTAATATTGGCGGCCACATTAGAAGAAGGGGCTGCCGAGAGTTTGACTTTAAACGTATTTGTATTTCCCTCTTCTATCGATATTTTATCCGTATTTGTAATAAATCTTAGGCTGTCGTTATCGATTTCTACCGCGGTTATATCTTTGTTTTCCATTCCAGTGGCACTGATGCGAAAGATTGCCTCTCCATTTTCCGTATCCGGATCTTCAGCAGCCTGTAATGTAACGGGCTGAAATGTATCCCAGTTCGATGGAGTAAATGTTAGGTTTGTGCCGGCCAGTACACCGATATCATTATCCCCTTCTAAATGGTTAACGGTCATACTTATATCTTCGCGCGGCTGCGCCGAAAATTTCACATTGAAGATGGAAGTACTGCCTTCGGGAACCTCTACTTGATCCTTATCCGTGACAAAATCCACCACGTTGGCAGTGGCAGTGGCAATCAACGTGTGGTGCCTATTCATCACTACCGTATCCGAATGATCCACAACATTTCCATCCAATCGCACCACCAGGCTGGAATAACCATCCCTTGAAGTATAGCTGTAACTAACTCTCGTCCCTTTTTTGTATGGATAGGTCCCGGTTCCAGGACTTCCGTCAACACCTTCTCCCCGGGTAACATCCAATCGATATTTCTTTTTGGGTTTGATGACAAGAAAATAGACCAACACCCCTACAACAATAACACCCCCGATTACCAATAGCCAGGGGAACTTCTTTTTTCTTTTTTTCTTCTTTTCCCCCTCTTTCTCAATGGTTTTTTGGGAAGATGGCTCTTCACCTTTTACGATCTTCCGGTAGATGTTAAGAGCGTCCAGGTTCACACCATCCACCGATATTATTCCATATATATCTTTGGCTTTTTGATAATTCTCTTCGGCAAGTAGTGGTTTGGATTCTTTTTCGTAGATCGCTCCTAGCAACAGGTAACATTTGCCTAAAATATCTTTCCGGTCTACATTCTTTTCAATAATAATAGCGATGACTCGCTCGATTCGCGTTTTTGAGCTGATATACTGCCCATTGATGTACCGCTGCTTGGCCTTATGAAATTGGTTTATGATTTCATCCACACTCTGGGCATGCAAATAGATATTCACCTGCAAAAGGATTGCAGCAATCACCACGATTGAACTGATTTTTTTTAATTTCTGACAATAAATCATTTTAATCTCTCCACACTCTTTTAATTTTCATCTTTGACACAACGGAATCCGTGTGTATCTTTACTCCTTCCGGCGATACTGTTTTTTATCATTAAATCGTTTGGGGAAGAAAAAAAACTCCCGCCTTTTAAAATGCGCCCCTGTACCCATTCCCAGACGTTCCCGGCTGCGTTCACCACACCGAAAGGAGAAACAAAGGATTCAAAGCTTTTCACCGGGGCGGTTCCCTCAAATCCATCTCTTTCTCCTCCCCCTTCATCATCCAGGCTGTCAAAATTGGCTGGCCAGAAGCCCTTCTCTCCCGGCAATTCATTACCCCAGGGATAGGTGGAGATGTCCTTTCCTGCCGCATATTCCCATTCGTCTACCCGGGGAAGCCTGAATCCATATTGTTTACAATATTTTCCCGCATTCTCATAGGTGACAACAGCAGGAAATTCGTCACCATCATGTATAAGCTTGCTGCTCTTTTTACCTGGACTCTCCACAATT
>Ga0114923_10002361_pt1 | contig 12816 bp, 22 predicted proteins | sample SumtaG_FD_89578 | JGI IMG/M metagenome (GOLD analysis project Ga0114923, IMG submission 89578) | Deep subsurface microbial communities from Indian Ocean to uncover new lineages of life (NeLLi) - Sumatra_00157 metaG | ecosystem: Environmental > Aquatic > Marine > Oceanic > Sediment | place: near... | reverse complement strand
GGGCGCCGGTATGACCGTTGGTGCAGTCACAGACGCGATATTAACGCTTGATCCGATCACGAGCGTATACGACATTAGTCTCGATGCGAACGGTGATATAGCGACTGCTGATTTCTTTGATACCAGTATTCTGTACAGCATTTTCGGCGAGCGTCGTGCAAACAAAGACGAGGTACCCGATGCTAGTAGGCGCCGAGGCAGTATTATAAATGAAGGGAAAGCTTTTGAAAACGGGTCCAAGCTTTGGTTATTCGAGCAAGCAAGGGCCACGGTTACAAATTTTAATCGAATGGAAGACGAGATTAAAAAATCCTTGCAGTGGCAGGTTGATGATGGACATGCAGTAGCGATTGACGGTGCTAGCGTGATAAATGACGTTGCTAGGGGAATGTTAGTATTAAAGATTACACACAGCAGAGATAAAATCGAGCGAAGATTGTTCGATCTTTGGAGTAACACAGGAATAAGATAATGCCCTTAGAAATACCCAACACGGCTCGAGAAGTTGAAAATCGAAGCCTAACTGATGTTCAACGCACATTACAGGGTTCTAACCCGCAGCTAAAAAATAGCTGGCTGCTTGCGCTTGTGTCAAGTAATTCTAATCGTAATTTTGATTTTTATGCACAATTACTAGAAGCTATTAAGCAGAATTTTCCTGACACAGCCACCGGTGAATTTTTAGAGCGGCACGCTGCTATTTTCGGTAAGCAGCGCTTAGCAGCAACGCAGGCTACGGGCAATTGTGTCGCAACGGGCACCGCAAGCTCTATAATTCCTCTCGCCACAGCGCTTACGATTAGCGGAAATACTTACACGACAACGAGTTCAGCAACAATTACGGCTCAGGCAATCAGCGTTTTGAGTATAGAACGCTCAGGACAGACGGCAACGGTAACGACAGTAAGTGATCACAATCTTGCTAATAATGTGTTGGTAACAATGTCGGGGGCAGGCGAAGCGGAATACAATGTCACGGATGTAGCAATTATAGTCACGGGACTAAATACGTTTGAATATCAAGTCGTCGGTTCCCCTGCAACACCCGCGACGGGAACAATTTTAGCTTCATTCGACTCTGCCTCGATCCCCATTCAGTCCGATGATTTTGGGTCTGATCAAAATATAGATGTTGGCGCGCAGCTTAAATTACAAAGCCCGCTATCCGGTGTTGATGATACATTATTAGTAGATTTTGGTGACGTTGGCGGTGGTACTGATCAAGAGATTGACGAGTCATTGAGAGCTAGAATGCTTGATCGTATTCAGAGCCCAGTCGCCCATTTTAATGAAGCAGATATTATCGATCAAGCTAAAGAAGTTCCTGGCGTTACCCGCGTGTTTGTGGAGGGTGCTGGAACGGATATTGGGACAGTCGGGGTTACTTCAATTACACGTTCCGGGACTATTGCGACGGTAACGCTATCTGGCGCACAAGACCTCTCCACCGGGCAGCGAGTTACAATAACAGGAGCAAACGAGACTGAATATAATGTGACCAAGGTCCCAATTTTGTTTCAAAGTTCAACGGTTTTCCATTACACGGTCTTGGGCGGCCCTGCAACACCGGCAACGGGGACAATTCTCTCAAGTGTGTCTATCGCTGCGGGAACTGTTCGTGTGTATTTTATGCGTGACGGTGACGACGACCCAATACCTTCCGCTTCTGAAGTTCAAACAGTGAAAGATAAAATCATTGAAATCACCCCGGCAACTACTGACGTTGATGCCGACCTAGAGGTTTTAGCTCCAACGCCTGTTGAAACTGATTATACTTTTACTGCTCTGTCGCCAGACACTCCAACCATGAGAAGTTCTATTATTGCCAATCTTCAGCAGTTCTACGCCGAAAATACTGTGGTCAGTGTCGGTATCGATCAAGATGCTTATCGCTCAGCGATTTTTAATACAGTCGATACAGAGACCGGAGACATTGTGCAATCGTTTGAACTCAGCGAGCCAATAGGTGACATAGCCATCGTGTCAGGCCAGATTGGTACCCTAGGTACAGTGGTGTTTCCATAATGGCCGGTGCTAATCGCAGAGATATACAGCAATATACTGATAGCTTAGCTCGATATTTGCCGGGAGGCAGGCTATTTGAAGCTGCACACATCGACGGAACTAATCTAAGAAGTTTGATTGAAGGCTTTTCGATGGAGCTATTCAGGGTCAACGGATTGATAAAAGAGTACTGCGAAGAAATACTGCCGGACGAAACTGTAAAATTTATTTCTGAGTGGGAGTCTGCCGTCGGAATCCCTGATGATTGTTTTCTCGGCACAGGAACAATTGACGAGCGCCGGACGGACGTGATTGTAAAACTAGCGTCGGCGGGTATTCAAACGAACCAAGATTTTATTGATTTAGCCGCAACTTTTGGTGTAACGGTCATAGTGCAAAACGGCACGGAGCACGGGGTGTTGTCTTTGACTCTGCCTTTCATCTTGTTCAGCGACAGGAAAGAGGTCAGGAATACTATTTTTGTAACATTCACAGCAGGAACGCCGGAACAAATAGCAATATTAGAGTGCTTATTCAACAAGCTTAAACCCGCGACTGCAATTGTTATTTTCCAAATGATTTAATAAGAGAGATGAACAATGGATGACTTAAGCAATAAAGTAAATGGCGATACGATTTCCGGACCAGAATGGATTCAACAGCCAGAAGAGCTAAATAACGTCATTGAACAAACAGGCCAAACCTTAAGCGGTGCTGATTTTAATCAGGTGGGCAAAGGGATTGCAGAGTATGTGTCGAATGGTCATTTTTATATAGATAGCGGCGCGGCTAATGCTTATGTCCTAACAACCGTTGGATCAAAGCAAAGCCCTGTGAGCTATACAGACGGGATGAATGTAGAGTTTATCCCGGCAAATACGAGCACCGGATCATCTACTGTTAACGTTGCCGGTTTGGGCATTGTAAATATCGCCAATACGATAGCTGGCGATATCACTGTGGGAAGACGCACAGTGCTAAGGTTCCGAGATGGTTCAGGCGACTTCGTCATCGCTTTTATGCATGTGCCTGTCGAAGATGAAGGGGTAGAGGTCGTTTCTGATCCTATCGCTATAAATTTCTCAGGCCCAGGCGTCACAGCGACAGCCGCCGCAGGCAAAGCACTAGTCACCATTACGCATGTGCCTGTCCAAGATGAGGGCAGCCCCGTTGTTGCCGCTCCGACTGCTATAAATTTTGAAGGACCGGGAGTGACCGTAACAGATAGTGGCGGCGTGGCTGACGTCAATATCACGCACGTACCGGTTGAAGAAGAAGGCAGCCCCGTTGTTTCTGCTCCGACGGCAGTGAACTTTACTGGCGCTGGGGCCACTGTGACTGATGTTGGTGGGGTAGCAACCGTGGAAATCCCAGGCGGTTCCGGCGCTAATCCTGGAAGTACCACCGTCACTGTAAGCGGAACATTCAATCCAGCAGTAGGAACAAATTCAATACAGTTTATTCCTACTGGTGGTGGCGCAGGGGGCGGCGGTTTTGACGGTCAAGGGGCTGGAACTTCAGGCGGAGGCGGAGGCGGAGGCGCCGGGGCAACGTGCTATTTCATGACAAACAGTGTTGCCGCAAGTTATACAATCGTAATCGGCTCTGGAGGTTCTGGCGGTTCGGCCGGTAATAATGCTGGTGCAGCAGGACTCGCTACAACGGTTGTCGGTACTGGTACTAATCTATCCGCAGGGGGCGGCGCAGGTGGTTCCGGTGGTTTGGGGTCTGGAGCAACCCAGGTAGGCAGCAGAGGTGTGGGCGGAACGGCAACGGGAGGAGACCTTAACCTACCCGGTGGCGATGGCGATAGCTCAATCGCAAACGGTGGCTTTGGTTTATCTAATATGGGATACGGCGGCGCCTCGCATTGGGGCGGCACAGCAAATAATAGTGGCTTCGGTTCCGGTAAAGATGCAGTCATTATTGGCGGTGGGGGCGCAGCGGGTGCAAGTGCTGGAGCAGCGGGAAACCTGAGCGGTGGTGACGGCTTCGCAGGCGTTGTCTATATTATAGAAAGCCAATAGGGGGATTCGTAATGGCGATGACGGTATCGTATTTATCAGAGAATATAGTTAAAATAAAGGATTGACTGGGGATTTATTGATTTATCGTTTTAAGTAAAGCTCCCCTGGAGTTCACAATAAATTTCCTTATCATTGCCTGCATTAAAAGAACTATAATTAATTTTTATGTTAAATTTATCAGTGAGCATGATAGGGAAAGGATTTTTTAGTTCTACTCCATCGCCATTTATATTGATGACTGCTTTATTAATAATTTTTCTATATTGATTATTTAGCTGTAAGCATATGCTGATATTTGTAAGCCTGCCTGACTGTTTCTTTTTTAAGAATCGAAAGAGTATCTTGTCAATAAAGTAATAGTCACAACCTTCCAAAAAATGGTTGAATGTAAAATTAAATGTACTTGTTTCACTTTTGCTTTTAATTAAAAGTGATTCTGAATCAAATCTTTGCCTATTCCCCAAATGATTGCAAGCTAGTTTATGATCTAACATGATTACAAGCCCTTATCGTCTAAGTAATGATCAATAAATTTATCGTATTTGTTATTGAGTGCGGGTATATTAAGGCTTTTATCTTTGAACTTTTCATAATCGTTGATCAATTTAAAAGCTATGCGGCGATTCTTATTATATGAACAGTCATTGTCATTTAATTCCTTTAGATTTAAGTATCTGATTAAGAAGAACGAGCTAAAAACAAACAGCGCGAAAATGATAAACATGGGCAGCCATGTTTGATTGAGTTCGATATAGGTGCAAATTTGATCTATCATAATTATTTCCTTAGAGATGGTTTTTTAATATTCTTCTATCAATTTATTACATGCCTCTATCAATATCTTATAACACTGTTGGATATAAACCTTTCTCGATTCTGACTGATTTGGTTTGAATGGGTCTTGTGTCATTATAATTGTACATTTTTGACTTAATTCTCTAATAGAACCAGATAGTTTTTTGTGTTTTATGAGTTTGTCAGCATATTTATCTAGTTTCTTAATAAGATCTGGTAGTATTTCTCTTTTCATTTTTAATGATTGGTAGCTTATAGCTATATTCTGTGCCTCCCAGGCGATCTCTTTTAGCTCCCCTATCGATTCAAGTAGTGGCCTTAATTCATATAATTTTTTATCTAGCTTAGCTTTAAACTTATCTAGGTTATTTCTTGATCTTCTTTCAGCGAGTCCGCCTAATACAAACCCAAGCACAAAGATAAGTGTAAAATAAGCTATATCAATATCCATTATTTATTCCTCATTTAGTGTTGACAATATCTGAAAACATGAGATAATACAAATCCCATGCTATAGGTTTCTGATATTCTCCTACGGCGTGCTTATACTTCTAATCGAAGTTTTTATCCGACTTTCGGATATCCAAGGGTTTTAGGCTTCTACCAAACGAGCTTCTCATGTAGCCAACGGTAGATGATGTTCCTAACATCCTTGGCCTTTTTTAAGTTCAATAACTTTCACCTTTAATGAATCGACCTTACTTTCTATTGATGGCAATTCATCACCTATGAACTTGATTTTAGCTTCAATCGATTTTTTGTGATGATCTAAATTCATTTCAAATGATCGTTGTAAATCTGGAATATCTATGTTAGCCTTCTGATATAAAGATTTTATTTTTTCAATATCGAAATCCGCTAGCTCTTTCTTTAATGCCGCCACATAATCATTGATTAACGATATTCTCGTTTCCGATCTACGCAATGATGCGGTTATTGTATCGATGTTTTCCATTTCTTTTAATTTCTGAATAATTTCTGTAAGCACACTAGTTTTTAGCAACCATGTACAATCTACGGGTTGCTTATGTCTATTTAATCTATGCTTAATTGCTAAGACTGATTTATTGCACTTACTAATATTAAAGTCATGCCAAGTCGTTTGCTCTACTTCTATACCCTCGGGGAGTGGAAAAGGTTTTAAATTATCATCATATAAATACTGGAAAGGCCCGGTATTCTTATAGGGAATATTAATAATAACTTTTTTAACTACTACGGGGTTTTCATACCTTTCTATAAAATCTAACATGCACGCTGGTAGAGTGTTATGAAATCGTGTCTTATCTATCAATTTATCTATAACACACTGAAACAGTTCATCGGTAACCATCTCTGCTATGTGTTCATCTTCTTTGTTTTTTTCGATGGCTCGACGTGCGCTTAAATTTAGATTTTCCCATTCCTTAACAAGCTTTTCTGTAGAATCTTCATTTTCTATTTCCATTATGATTCACCTAACTTGTTAAGTTCATCTAATTCTTTTTGTAGTCTTCTCTCTTTCTCGTCTAAGAGCAATATTTTTATGTCCAGCATAAAGCTTCTTGTTTCATCCATAAAAGATTTCACTTCATCGTTGAAATTTTTCTGTGGTGGTTCTACGGCAGGCATTGGAGTTCCTGACGATGCAGGCATCAACCCACCATCTTCATAATTATTTGGCTTTTCTGTCATTTTAGCAACAACCCTATGCTTAAACTCTTTATCCCCTTCGCCTTCCTCTCTCTTTAACTTATATTTCTCCGCAAACATCTCTAATTCTTCTAAATAGAATACTTTTTTGTATTCTTCATAGACTTCTTTTTGTTGTTCTTCAATTGTAACACTCATGTCATTCGCCTTGTTTTAGCTTGATAATAAATTAATGTGGTTTGACAAACTGTTCGTAAATGAAATTTTGTAAATCAAAATCGCTTGGCTCTTCTATTGGGACAAGTGTTTTGGTAATTCTAACCCTAAGCTGCTCGTCATCTTCGTCTTGTTCTCTCTCTAATCCAAAGATATCAGCCAATTTTTCTAGTCCATTTTTCTCTTTCCATTCCTTAAAATCCTCCTCCGTAATAAAAATTACATTACCTTTTTTCCCCATTATCATTCCCCTTATTTTATTTTGGTAATTCTTCCCACGATGGGTGTTTATCTAAGTCGTAGTTGTTCTCCACGGATATTGCATCGCTATCCACCATCCCAAAAGTATTTATCGTATAAAAAAATGCTGTCAGTTTTAGCTCTCCATTGCTGTTTTTTTCTAAAACCGGGCTTATAGTAGCAACAATGGTGCAAGGGTATTCTCCTAGACTGGGGTCGCTCCAAGTCATGATAGGGATATTACCTTCTAAGTCGCTTAAATAATCATTTTCAATGCTTAGTGTTTTGTGGGAATAACTTTCTATAAATTTATCGAACTCTTCTTTTGAGCATTGTTTTGGCTGAAAACTCATTACCTTTCTAGGTGTGTGCTTTCTTGCTGCCAATTCTGTTTCTGTGCGACAGCGACGAAGTGGATTTTTATGGTTTTTGTGTAAAGCCTTAGCTTCCAATTTGTTAAATATTTTAAGATTTCTGTTTTTGATGGGGAGCATACGAATAAACACCATTTTCAGGATAAACAAGGCAACTTTTAAATACATGGTAATCGCCCAATACAGCTCCAGGTAGACACGTATAATTTTGCTGGTCATGTTTTTCATTATGGAATCCTCATATTATTTTAGTTTAATGATTAGTTCGTCCAGCTCTTTAGAGAAATCCTCAATTCCAGGCCGAAGCTCGTTATCAATATACTCGTCGTCCCGCATGACGCGCTTGCAGAAATATTCAGCTTTAAGTGGTAGTCTCGGATCGAACGAGACGAAATCTACCCATTCCCGGTTTGTAACCATCATTTGTCCTTGCAACTGTGCTTTGTGTATAGCCGGGACCTGACCGCTGTCGAATGTGTGTAAGTGTGTAGTCGATTTAGGGCATTTTATTTCTACAAGTCCATCATCCCCGACTAAGCCATCCGGACTACAGCCGATCATTCCATCGATTTCGATAAACCCAACTTGCTCTACCTGAACTTTTTTATCTAATTCGTAAGCACAGCGTGCCTGTGGCTCTGTCGTTATCCCCCATTCCATATCTTTGTCTGTATAGCCTTCTGTTTTCGTATTAGTCAATCTCTCGACTGCTAATTCAATCATGTAAGCCTTACGTGTCTTCCCTTTGCTTTTACTACCCTCTTTAATTATGTTAAGTGCAACACTAAACTTACTAGCCGTGATCTTCCCGAGCCTATCGAAATACCATTTGTATGTATTTTGCAAAGGCACTTCGTCGCTGTCAGGTAGATTAGCTTGCTGTGAAGTCCTGAGCACAGTCTGAAATTTATTTAGCTTCACGCTCTATCCTCCGTGCTTGGATGAACTGTTTCGCTGTTATCAGTTGGCTATCTTCCATAGAATCTACGTTTTTGCACTTGATATATCCACAGAATGCTTTAACGTTGACGTTCAAAGCTTGCAGCTCTTTTTTAATCCATGCTGCTTTTTCATCACTGATTGAATTAGCAATAGGCTCGCCGTCATTGTCATCAGTCGTTGAAACATCAAATATCATTAGCTCAAGATATCTACGTGCATACGAAATCGTAGACCCTAATGCTTGGATCGGTGTCTTGTTAATCTTTCCAGCAGACCCCGATATATCCAGTGGCCAGATATTCTCGTAAGTTTCTTTATGTCCAACTGAATGCCGAACGATGCAACGTATACCAATATACCCCTGGGTCTTCGCATCATATGACATAGAGGTAACGGCAAATCCTTCACTTGTCCATATTGGCTTAGCTTTCAAATGGAGCCCAACAATGTCTGTATACATTGCTTTAGTATGCGAATTAAACTTGTTTCTGAAGACAGGCCTTATGGCTCCCTGCGCTCTCGCCATAGCCGCGCCGTAATCTTTCTCAGCCTGTCTGTCCACCAGCTCTTTATGCAGATCAAAAAGTTTTTCAATTCTTACTAGTGCGTTATCGTCTAAATCCTTGTTGGTCGCTATCTTTTCGATAATCGACATTAAGGCGCCAGCTTGATTGTCTTTAATCGCTACGAAATTTTTAGATTCTTCTAATTTTACTGTGCTTACTTCTTTCATGTTTATTCACTCCTAATTAGTCAGTTAAACGGACAACTATTGTCCCCTTGATATAAGTCTAGTCACAACAAAGGTAGGTGTCAAGCAAAAAGTTATTTCTGATTACTTACGGTTTCCTTCTTTATCACAAAAAATAACCTCACCTTTTTCATACTTTACATACAATCTTAAACCCTTTAAATGAAACATTTTTACATCTCCGTTTGTTGGAATTTTAATATCAACACCTCCAACGGTACATCCAAGCCCTGAACCTATACCACCACCGCCACCCCCAGAGGTATATGCAAGCCCTGAATCTTTGCCACCTCCACCCCCGCCGGTAATGACAAGGTTAATATCTACATCTTTATTCATTTTCTGATAAGTATTTTTCATTATTCATTCCAAGTTGGTAACAATGTCGGGGGTAGGTGAAGCGGAATACAATGGCTATGATTATGAAGTGGGTCTCCTTCTTCATTACAGTACACAACCCTCCTACACTCCTTATCATACTTTAAATAAAGTTTTAGACCCATTAGATTAAATATTGCTAGGTCTCCGTTGGCAGGGATTGTGATGTTAATAGAACCATTGACAAAATCAATAAAAACTTCGCTGCCGCCCCAGCCGCCAGCTCCCTGCCCGCCTGCACAGACAAACTCAATATCTACCATCTTCATTTTTTTCATAATTCATTCCTCTAAGATTCTGATTGGAGGGAATAAAGGATTTATTAATGGATTACCTTCATGATCACAGAAAAAAACCGCTTCGTCTCCATACTTTATATACATTTTTGAGTCCAAAAAATCAAACATTTTTATTTCGTTTCTATGAACTGTAACTTCAAAGTTATCGCCAAAAACAATCGTAAAGCTTTCCGGCGGTGAATAAGGTAAACTCCCAGTATAAGTCGCCATTTTTTTCATGATATAATCCTCATTTTCAGTGTAGGTCCAACCCTAACCTCTCGGATTCAAGCTCATCATATCCATCACCTGCCGAAAAATAACCCTCTTCATATGCTGTGCTTTTATGCTTATTCTCGAAACCGAAGTTCTTATCAATATTGCCTTGAATAAATTCAATGACTTCTCTTATTGCTTGTTCACTAGCGTTGTTTTTCATGTTTGTTTTCCTCAATGACATTGTTGTGATTTTTTACTGCCAGCAATCGTTTCTCTAATGATTTCATGCGTCGCTTTTAATAATGCGCGTTTCCCTTTACTTAAAGTTTCATCGTCCTTCAATGCACTCGCTGTCATAGCCCAGCATTTAAAGATTTCATTAGCATTAAGCGCCTTATCTGTGCGTCCATCTATACTCACTATTTCAATAGACATACCGCCATCATCAGGGTAGATAATAGAATATATCAATAATCCGTCGCATCCCCCAACACCTGCGTCTTTAAGCTCTTCAGAATTATAATCCCCAGGCCTTACATCATATTTTAGTTTACATTTATAACTCATGTTTATTTCTTCAATGCATTATGGTTTATTAAGCATAAGCTCTGCTTCATTATGTAGAAAGTTTTTTAGTCTTTCCTCAATCATAGTGACTACATTTTTAAAAGGAGGTTGAGATCGATGTTTGCAGCTCCAATACCCCCATCGAGGCCCGCCGTCACAATACCCTTGAGGATACATTATAATCGGATAAGTCAAACAATCATTAGCATCCTGATCGTTGAATTGATTTATATGGATATCTTCAATAGATGATGAATCGTTATCGTTCTTTTCTCCCTTTATTTTAAGGAAAGATGCACCGTGTTTGCTAGAAAAATACCAGTCATAGTTATTAACATGACCATATGCGTAGTAGTATTCTTTGCCAGGAATTTTTTTGTGATAGATACAACCATGCCACCGATTGCCAGATATTTTATATTTTTCGTTCGATATAATTTTCATGTTTATTTCCTCACTAGTTAAGTTACTTACCTTCTCGAAAACATTCAATTGAATACTTTATAAAGTCTTGAGCAATTGACGGTTTCATATGACTCGCCTCAAAATTCTCTCCAAATTTTTCCCTGATTAACCATCCTTCCCCATTTGATATTTTATTGATCTCAGATAAGGGTATCGGTGTTTCATCCTTTTCTTCATCGGCTATTTTCATCGACCACTTATTAAATCTAGCTTTAAAATACCAATAATGACCATCTACAATACCCAAACCTTCAACCGGGCATGACCCATAAACATATCCTTCCCAATCCTTCCCAGATACTTTATACTTTGCACTCACGGCCTTCTCTCCTTAAGCACACTCGCGCATAGCGTAATGATGATCAGCCTCTCTATCGCCATCATCGGCTGATCTTATCCAATTTAATGCTTCCTCTATCTCACTCTCGACCAGAGGCTTAATATAATAAAATAGATTTTCCTTTATTTGACTAAGGCTATGACGAGCAGCAGTGGCTGGCAAATAGATCGTATTGATTAGCGCCATTGCTGTATTTGAATCTAATAAAATTTCGTCTTTATCTTCAGAAAACATCAAGTATTGTTTGACGAAAATGTCCCTTTCGGCTAACTTCCAATTTTCTGTGTCTACGCTCAAATTAAGATTCGAGCAAAGTAAACCGACTAGTATGTCTCTAAGTTGCGAATTTGTTATGTGCATATGTTACTCCTATTGATATAGGTAATATGAGCAAGATTTTTGTCGTTAACAGGTGCCCTGTTTTTAATGCCCAGTTTATCGTGAATTTTATGCAGCATGTCGTTTTGCATTGTTAGCCTTACTCTCAAGTCTGACATTTCATAATCGATTTTCTTTTTTATATCAATATTCGCCTCTAGTGCAGCGTTGATAAGCTCTTGTAAGAATTTCATATCTTGGCCCTTTTCAAGCTTGACAGGTCCGACCACAACATCACATGGTAATTCATTCATAGCACAATCCTTATTTACGGTTTAAATGGACAACTGTTGCCCCTCTAGAATCAAATATAGTGCATAGGACAAGGGTTGTCAATATAAAAAAAACATGTTATCTTAAAAAAAATGGAGAATAACATGCACAACACGACAAAATACGAAAAAGATCAATTAGCTAAGAGCTTGAGACGACAAAAGAGCATACTTAAGTTCATTGATCGCTATATTAAAAAGCATTCTATATCACCCTCTCGGCGAGAGATTGCTGATAATTTAGACGTCACTCGCAATGCTGCTACTTATCATATTAATAAGATGATTAGTAAGGGCGAGATAGCGTTTACCGCGCAAAATAAAAACCGCAATCTAGCTCTAACGCTTAAAGGTGTTAAACTCATCAATTAAGCCTATCTAACGACCTATCTGTCTGACCATAGTATATCTCTAATACTTCTGCTGCTGCGCAGCTACGCCTATAAAAAACGTTGAGTGCCTACAGATGATGGATAGCTAGCACTGTTTTACGGCATGGATAAGTAGTAAAAAGACTCTACTTACCCACCCCGTAAAATCGTATTGATAAGACATCCACGACAAAAAACGTCGTGAACATCTTACCAACACTCAGCACTACCTACCCACATCAACGAATCTCCCGTCATAACGAATAGATAGCTGGTATCAATTGGACGCTTCGCTAGCGGCATAGGTCAAAAAAAAGACAAGGTAACTTATGGCCAAATCCTGTAGGTAAAAGACTACAAGGATTTAGCTTTAGGTTCCGCTGCGTCTTAGCAGCTATAACGAGTTTTCAACGGCGTATCGAATCGGGAATATCTTTCTGCGCTTTTCTCAAGAGCCGCAGGGCGTCCGCACTCACAGTTATCGTCGCCTCCGGAGTTTATGAATTCTCCTCACCCACTTTATGGGTAAGTCGAGCTATGGCTAGTGCCACACTCGACAGCCTAGTG
>Ga0114923_10002359_pt1 | contig 12819 bp, 7 predicted proteins | sample SumtaG_FD_89578 | JGI IMG/M metagenome (GOLD analysis project Ga0114923, IMG submission 89578) | Deep subsurface microbial communities from Indian Ocean to uncover new lineages of life (NeLLi) - Sumatra_00157 metaG | ecosystem: Environmental > Aquatic > Marine > Oceanic > Sediment | place: near... | reverse complement strand
GTTGCTTTACATCGTGGTGAGTATATCTTCCCCATAGCATTAACAGTAGCCATATTCTCTTTCGATAGATATCGACCCCTTAGATTGGCTCTTTCATTCAGAACATCGATAGATGACTCATGACCCACCATTCCTAGCGATTCAGCTATGCGAATCCTGACATTTCTGCTCTGTTCAATCATGAAACGGCGGTGAAGAAATGGTAGAACTCTCGAATCTTGGTAATTGCCTAATTTTCTTGCAGCGGTAATACGATTACCAGGAGCCTTGTACATAGTGATGCGTACTGCATCTGCAAGAATGTCTGCCGTGGTTTTTGTGCATCGCTTTTTGAAGACTCTACTGCTTCCTAAGGTTTTGTAACTTGTGTCCATATCTACTGCTTCACCAAATTCTCCTGTGAGTTGCTTTACAGCATCTACTGTATTCTGTGAAAGATTTTCTTCTAGCCACGATCTACGTCTCCAATATCTGTATCCGTGATTACTTGAAGTATCCAATGGCTTTGACCCTTCAATCATGAGTATCGCAAAACCGTAGAACGTTCCCAGTAAATCAATTCTCGATGGTGTCCCTTCAAGTTGTGTGAGCTCTTGATGTCGTGCTTCGATGACATCCTTCACAAGGACCGCATATGGTGATGATGCCATGGCATCGACGTCCAAAAAGAAAGTATGCCTTTTTTCAATCTGTTCTTCTAGAATATTTACCGCATTATCACGAGCAGCAGTTCGAATTTGTTGGAGCGTCGTTCCTTCCAATGATGAGAATTCTTTGAATACATCAGAATCAGTTCCACCCACCGCTTCAAGCTCTAAGAGGTTAACTACTGCATCTCTTGTTTTAGAGGATGCTTGCTGGATGAGTTTCAAGAATCCTCTCCAGTCGTCACGTTCTATATAATCGCCAGCTCGCTCTTCGAGTTCCGTATATTGCCGATTTGATACTAAACTTGAAAGTGTTACTTTCCCCATCTCACTACCCAATATTCTTACTCGTGTAGGTATATTAACTACAATCAAAATCCAATCTATCCAAAGTTGAAAATTTAATTTCCTTTCATTACGGCGAATGGTTCATTAGGGCGATCGCTATTCACCGCAACCCCAAGTTGGTGTGCATTATGAATGACGAGCTAGTTCCTGAAGACCTTAGAAGAGCATATTCTGATAAAGAAGTATTAGATATTGAGAAGAAATATTTGGCCCCCGCTGTAGGGCATTATTATGAAGACCCCGTTCTTTTTGTAGGCGGGAAAGGCGCTACTTTAGAAGACCATACTGGCAAGCAGTATATCGATATGTTCGCAGGTATCTGTACAACAATTACGGGATACTCTCATCCAAAATTCATCGCGACACTGAAATGGCAAATAGATCGGCTGATTTATACAAGCTACCTTTACGCTACTGCCCCGTATGCCGTGCTTGTCAAGAAACTTGCAGAGATTGCTCCATCTGGACTCACTCAATCATTCTTAGTTAGTAGTGGCTCTGAAGCTAATGAATCAGCTCTCCATATGGCAAGGAAATACAAGAAGAATTCGTATATTGTTGCATGTCATAACGCATATCATGGTCGTACGACTCTTGCTCGTGAATTATCAATAGGGAGTTATCGAACTATTTCTGAACCTCATCCTTCTGGAGTTCGATTTACACCTAACGCATATTGTTATCGCTGCAAATTTGGGAAAGAATACCCCGATTGTGATATGGAATGTGCGCATTATCTACGTGAGGTAATTCGACAGGAAACACATGGCTCTATTGCAGCCTTTATTGCAGAGCCGATTCAAGGAGTAGGTGGAATCGTTCATCCTCCTGATGAGTATTTCAGAATCGTGTATGAGATTGTAAAGGAGAATGACGGGTTATATGTTTCAGATGAGGTACAGACAGGTTTTGGACGTACTGGTGGAAAATGGTGGGGCATCCAGCATACTGGAATTGATCCTGATATCATCACAATGGCCAAAGGGTTTGGAAGTGGGATACCTATTGGCGGTTTCATAACTCGTCCTGAAATAGCCGAGAATTTTACAGTTACTGACGCTTTTGCTACATTTGGGGGTAATCCGCTATCTTGTGCTGCTGCGATTGCAGTAATCGAGATTATTCAGGAAAGCGATTACATTAGCAGAGCTACTACAGTGGGTGCCCATCTGAAGAAACGACTATTGGAACTTAAGGCAGACCACAAGCTGATTGGTGATGTTCGAGGCCGAGGAATGATGCTCGGAGTAGAGTTAGTTCTTGATCAAGAAACTAAGGTACCTGCAAGTCAAGAAATGGTGAAGATAATGGAGATTTGTAAGACCGGAGGTTTACTGATTGGTAAAGGTGGTTTCGATGGAAATGTTATGCGTCTTCAACCTCCGCTTGAACTTACAAAGGAATAAATCGATAAATCTTGTGACATTCTTGATTCTGCATTGACTGAAACTGAAAAGTCTCTATAGTGCATTGCTTTAGAAGTCTGTCAGCTCGAAGTAAGACTCAGGTCTCCTATCGCGATAGAATTGCCATGTATCTCGAACCTTCCGTATCAAATCTAGGTCTATCTCAGCGACAACCAATTCTTCATTACCACGAGGCCCCTGTCTAACGATTTGGACTTGCTTTCTATGAATAACATAATAACTATAGTTAATGATATTGTTCGAAAGACTGCTAATCCTTCCCCATATATTTATAGAACAGCTGTGAATCATTGGGGTTATGTCAAAACCATTCACAGTTCTACAATTCGGATTCGGGTCATTGGGAAAGTCAATAGCTAAAGCAATCATCGAGAGAGAAAACCTTCACCTAGTCGGGTTGATTGATATCGATCCAACATATTCAGGGAAAACCGTTGAAGAATCTCTTGCACTGAATATGAACACCCAGACCAAGATTTATGATGACCTTGAATTATTCTCTTCCGAAAACAAAGAGAGAGTCAATGTTGCAGTGATTGCTACTTCATCGGCTCTAACTGTAGTAGCCCCCACCATCATCGAGTGTATGAAAAGAGGGATGCATGTTGTTTCAATCTGTGAAGAGCTATCCTTTCCATTTAACCGACATCCCAATCTCTCAAATGAGATTGATGACGCCGCAAAGAAATTCAACAAGACAGTTCTTGGAACTGGGATTAATCCCGGATACTTGATGGATCTACTTCCAATAGTTCTATCTGCTCCATGTCAAAACGTTGATACAATCACAGTGACTCGTCATATGAACTCAAGTCACAGAAGACACTCATTCCAGAAGAAGATAGGAACTGGAATGTCCCAGGATGAGTTTCGTAAGAATATTGACGAAGGTCATATCACTGGGCATGTAGGTTTCGTAGAATCAATTCGCATGATTGATGATGGTTTGAATCTTGGACTTGATAGCATAGAGGAGTTACAGCCAAAGGCAGTAGTAGCAGCGAATGACATCACTAACTCATTCTTTACAATTAGTAAAGGTAATGTATTGGGTCTCAAGAGTAAAGGTATTGGTTCAAAGGATGGAGATGTAATTGTTAAGCTTGACTTCCTCGCATATGCTGAGGCCTCTCCGCAATATGATGAAGTCATTATAGAGGGTGTACCAAGAATTCATCAGAGGATTGAGGGTGGCGTCCAGGGTGACCATGCTACCATCGGAATGATAATCAATCTGGTACCACTGATTGTTTCTATTGGCCCAGGTCTCGTAACAATGAAGGACATTCCAGTCCCAAGGAACACAGAGAGAATCTTCAATTCATAATACAAGAAAGGAGTGAATCCCATTGGAGCGTTACAAATCATCAACTGAAAAATCAAAGGTGCTATGGGACCGAGCAGTTAAGCTCTTTCCTGGTGGGGTAAGTCACAACATACGTCAATTTGGGCTTCCCTTTACTGGAGCTTATCCACCCTACATATCACATGGAAAGGATAGTCGTGTCTGGGATGTTGACGGTAATGAGTATGTTGACTGGTGGATGACCCATTACTCACAGATACTGGGTCACAATAACTCTGAGGTTCGCAGAGCAATTGAGGAGAGCGTGGAGTCTGGAATCCATTTTGGAGTGCCCAATGAAGCTCAGGTTGAGTACGGTGAGAAACTCCTGGACGCAATTCCGATGCTCGAGAAGATGAGGTTCACATCAACAGGTAGTGAGTCAACGATGTATGCTGTGCGTCTCGCTCGAATATTCACAGGTCGTAAGCTCATCGGAAAGACATTGGGTGGTTGGCATGGTGGAAATGATGCGCTCACCTATCACATGAGCCATCCGTATACCGATAATCCATTCTACAATGGAGTATCATTTGATTATAATGACCAAGAGAGTCTTGATGAGATGTTGAAAAAACACGGAGAAGACTTAGCCGCAATCATTGTGGAACCTATAATCGGAGCCGGGGGTGGGATTCCTCCTGAACCTGGTTTCCTTCAGTACATTCGTGAGGAAACCGAGTCTCGAGGTATTCTTCTAATATTCGATGAAATAATCACTGGATTCCGATTTCGTTACGGTACAGCCGGTGATGGTCTGTTCGGAGTTAAGCCAGATCTCTTGACCTTAGGGAAAGCTGCTGCGGGGGGAATGCCCCTAGGTGTCTATGGTGGTCGTGAAGATGTGATGAATCTAGCTACTCCAGGAGCAAAAGGAGGTCGCTGGGTTGGTGGAGGGACATTCTCAAGTCATCCTCTTACAATGACAGCAAGTCTAGCAGTTCTCAGCCAATTGAAAAATAGGAAGAAGGATTATTCTCGTTTGAATAAAATGGGTGACAAGTTTAGAGAACGACTCAATGATATGTTAGATGAGATGCAGGCATCGGTTATTGGAACAGGTTATGGGTCAATCAACTTCATTAGTTGTCTCTCTAGTAAAATTGAGGGGCCACTAGTTACTCCATCTCAGCTAGGCAAGTTATTCGACCATGATCAACAGGATATCTTCCAAAGCTTTCTGATGCAGGAGCGAGTACTTGGATACCATGGTCTTGGAGCATTGTCCTTCTCACACACTGCTGTTGATATTGAGCTCACTTTAAACGGAATCCGGAATGCAATTGAGCTTTCAAAGGAGTTCAATAGTTAACGACTTTATGACGGAGGACCTTGCCTGGATATACAGGATGTTGAGTAGCTCCTTCAACAACAATCTCTCCATTCACGAGAACATATTGAATTCCAACTGGGAACTGATCGGGTTTCTCATATGTTGCAACATCAATAATCGTTTCAGGATCAAATATCACAATATCTGCCCACATCCCTTCATTGATTCGTCCTCTATTTTGTAGGCCTAACCGATTTGCTGGAAGAGATGTCATCTTCCTTATTGCATCAGTTAGAGTAAGCACACCTTCATCTCTCACATATTTACCTAATACTCTGGGATATGTGCCGAATGATCTAGGATGGTCGATTCCATAACCAAACGCCGATGATATTGCTACCCCATCTGTTCCAAACATTTGGTATTCACTTGTCATGACATGTTTGACATCTTTCTCATCCATTGACTTCATTGTGATCATTGTTGCCCCATTGTCGTCAAGAAGTATATTGAAAAAGACATCCCATGTGTCGAAACCTTCTTCTTTCTCTGCAATCTCTGCAATGCTTAAGCTGATAGCATATTTCCATCTCTCTGATTCTACTGATGAGATGAAGATGTTATCAAATCCGTCTGTCTTTATCCAATTCTCCCAAATAGCTGTTGGGTCAGTATTAATGTCGTCAGTAACTTCTGTCATAATCCTCTCTCGAGTTGATGTATTTTTCAATCGCTCAAGCGCTTTCTCTGTTCCGCCCTCTCTTGTCCAAGTTGGTAATGCTGTGATGAGCGACGAGCAACCTCTTTCGTACGGATACGAGTCGTATGTGAGACTCACTCCACTCTTATTGATTTCATGTATAAGTTTCAAGGATCTAGTACTCTGCCCCCACATTTTTTTGTCAGCTATCTTATGATGTGAGATATGCCCCCCACGACATCTTGATTCCATAACGATCGTCTTTACCTCGTCAATCGCATCAAATACAGTTGCTCCCTCTCCGCGTATATGAGAGAAGTAGAGCCCATCGAAAGAGCTTAGCGCTTTAGAAATCTCAACGAGCTCCTTTGTTTCAGCATAAACCTGAGGAGCATAAATGAGACCTGTACTCACCCCAAATGCTCCCGCTTTCATTGCTTCTGTGAGTAGATTTCTCATAGTTTCTATTTCAAGATTAGTTGGAGTTCGATTTTCAAAACCTGATCCTCCAGCAATTCTGAGACTCTCATATCCAACAACATATGCCATATTGATTGCATTTGGAATTCGATTCATTGCATCCAAGTACTCTCTGAATGTGTTCCAATTGAATTTAACATCCTTTAGATGAGGATCGGATTTGACCATCATATCGATGAACTCCTCTCTCTTCTCGGGATGAATTGGGGCAAGACTGGATCCGCACATTCCAACAACAGTTGTGGTTATTCCTTGTCTTACGAAAGAATCAGCAGATTTCACTAATGGTGAAAAAAAATCAGAATGCGAATGCATGTCGATGAAACCAGGTGCTACTATCAGTCCTCTTGCATCTATTACTCGCTCCGCTCTAACTTCGAGCTCTGGTTGAACTGCAGTGATTTTACCCGCTTTGATACCAACATTAAGAGCTGAACCATCGTGCTTACCCCCATCAATCACAATTCCGTTTTTGATAAGAATACTAAATTCATCGCCCATTCAGAATTTTCTCCTAGATTCTTAATTCATCACTCAGCTAATCAACATTCCTGAAATAATCTAAATTCCGTCTATAGTCTTACAAATACTCAGAGTAGATTTTCTCCTTTAATATCACTGACATACAAAACACCACACCTATAGTATCATCTGATTTAGAAGTCTGCCAGCTCATATTATGATTCAGGGCGACTGTCCTTGAATTTCCTCTTACTTCCTTTTCATAAAGACTAAAACCAAGACGACTGCAAAAGCTATTCCTGAACCAATGATAACAGGTAGAATAAGCGGGTCTATGATATCAGCATCGGTTGTAGTGGTTGTGTCACTAGATATTGTGGTATAATCAAATACTCCAAGTGATGGTAGGATATAATCAGTAATCAAGTATTCATATGGGTTGTACCAATTTGCGGTCATCACAATAACCAAGCTATACTCAGGTAAAACCCAAATGAATTGACCGTTGAGTCCAAATGCACAGTATGCCTTGTACGATGATTTGATCCACCATAGATATCCATATTGACCACTAAACTGACCACCATCGCATTCAGATGAATACGCTTGTGTTGAATTCTCCACCCAATTAGCTGAAATGATTTGTTCAGCATCCCAAGTTCCATTGTTCAGACACAAGAAACCAATTTTTACCATATCTCGTGGTTTCAGATGGAGCCCTCCACCCCCATATTCGAGCCCTTGAGCATCTATTTCCCAGCTGTAATTGCTAATTCCAAGGGGGTGAAAAAGGTAGGTTTCCGCAAATTCTAAGGGGGATACGCCTGTTGTACTATTAAGGATGGATGAAAGAAGATGAACTCCACCACCACAGTAAGACCATGTTTCACTTGGTGTGTGTGCCATTGGTCTATCTAATGTATATTGTATCCAGTCAGATTCTAGTTTCATTTGATCCTGGACACTTTCATCCCAATCAAGTCCTGATGTCATTGACAATAAATGCTTCAATGTTATGGATTCTTTTCGACTATCAAGATTAGCTATAGTTCTATTTGGAAAAAAACTTACGATTGATTCATCAATACTATCAATATACCCCTTATCAATCGCAATTCCAACTAGAATAGAAATAATGCTCTTTGTGCATGAATAAGTATTGGTTAAAGAGCTTTCATTATATTCTGAATCTATGAAGTTTTCGAGAACCATGTAGCCATTTCGAATTATCAGGATACTTCTCAAATTCCAGTTATTATTGGAAAAGTCAATCATCTTACTAAGTAAAGTTGCATTCATTCCCTGTTCTTGTGGAGTTGATTGTTGCCAACCCTCAGTAGGCCAGTAGTCAGGAGCTTCAGCAGGTGAAACTGTGAATCTTGTATTCAATTGTTGTGTATCCGAAATCGGGATGAGTAAAGCAAGTAAAATAATCAAAATTGACAAACTAACAATCTTCTCTGTTACGCTGACCAATGCAAACTACCTCAAACTAACAATATCGGGCAACTAAGCCTGACCTTTCTTAAAAATCCTATTACCGAATAAGAATAATCTATACTGAATATGGACTGCCAATGTACTTGGAAAAACATTTCCAGAAACACTCAAAGCGACTTATTTCTAAGCTGCATTCTAGAAATCTGTCAGCTCGAAATAAGACTCAGGTCTCCTGTCGCGATAGAACTGCCATGTATCTCGAACTTTACGAATCAAATCTAGGTCGATATCAGCGACAATCAGTTCTTCATTATCGCGAGACCCTTGTTTAATGATTTGACCTCTAGGATCCACAACATACGAACTCCCATAAAATGTACCCGTCTTCCAAGGTTCATCTCCGACACGATTGATAGCTGCGACGTAATATCCGTTAGCCACCGCATGAGCTGGTTGCTCAATTGACCAAAGATGTTCAGAGAGACCTGCGACAGTTGCTGAGGGGTTGAAGACGATATCTGCGCCGTTCAAACCAAGAGCACGAGCTCCTTCTGGAAAGTGTCTATCATAGCAGATGTAAATCCCAACATTCCCATATGGTGTTTCAAAAACTGGATATCCAAGATTGCCTGGTCGGAAGTAGAACTTCTCCCAGAACCCAGGGTCAAGGTGAGGGATGTGATTCTTACGATACGTTCCCAAGATGCTTCCATCGTCATTAAAAATCACTGCAGTATTATAGTAGACTCCAGGCATTTCTTCTTCATACATGGGAGCAATTACTACCATCTTGTGTTTCTTTGCTAGTTTGCCCATTCGTTCTGTTAATGGTCCAGGGATTGGTTCAGCATATTTGTACCAGCGGCGGTCTTGCTCAGCACAAAAATATGGTCCAAAAAATAGTTCTTGAAAACAAAGAATTTGAACGTCTTGTTGATGAGCGATAGTTGCAAAACCCTCGTGCTTTCGAATCATGCGTTCTATATCTTCATTTATCATTTCTTCATCGGTGATGTTACCTTCCCATTTAGCCTGTACAAGACCAACACGTACATTTCGCATCGCAATATCTCCAAGAACTTGTATTGTACTACTCAGATATCGTGACTAATACGTTTTACTCTAGTTCTAGTAATTAAAAATAAAAATGGCGTGCGTTAACACATCACGTTATAATGGTGTTTTTACAATGTTCCATATCCGCTGTGAATGCTCAGTTGGACGAGGGATTGTCTGAACTTGAGGTTAGGAACTCCAATATATATCGTAAGTCTATTTGCAATTCTAATACTTGTAGCTCCAGCAATTCTGTTTGTTCAACAGATTCCATTTACAAGTTCAAACATATCAAAGAAACCGTTTGAAGTGTCAGGACCAAAAGATAGCTTCATCCCCTCATATGTCATTCACGACCCCATCTATATCACATCGAATGCCGATTTTGCATCTGAGGGTTTTCCTGGGAGCGGGACATCAGAAGATCCGTTTTTCATCGCAGGGTATAGCATCACAGCAACGACAGAACATTGTATTTACATTCAAAACACTGATGCTTACTTTGTCATTCGTGACTGTCTACTCAAAGGAGAAATGTCAGAAGATGGCATAAGATTTAGTGGTGTGGTCCATGGAGCTATACAAAATAATACCATCTCTGGAAACTTTGTTGGGATGTCCATTTCTTCTTCGTCGAACAACACAATAGTGGATAACACTTTCTCTGGAAACTTATATTCTGGGGTGCGCATAGGTGGCTCCTCGAACAACACAATAGAGAACAATACCATTTCGGGTAATTATTTTGGTTTGCATATCATGTATTCCTCGAACAATGCAGTAGTAAACAACACCATCTCTGGAAACATTGTTGGTGTCAAGTTCTATATATCCTCGAATTATACTCTATCCTCAAACATCTTTGTGAACAACGGAATCCGTATTTATGGAAATAACCTAGAAGACTGGAAACACACCATTACTAGTGACAACTTGGTGAATGGAAAACCTCTGGGTTATTTCCGGAACTTGAATGGAGGAACGATTGATGGAAGCCATTACGGTCAAATAATTCTAGTAAACTGTACGGGAATATCTATTGAGGGCGGTGTGTTCAACAACGCAACAGTGGGAATTGAATTTGGGTTTTCATCATACTGCAATCTGAGGAACAACATGGCTTCAGGAAATCTAATAGGGATTGAGTTCTTTTCCTCCTCATACAATACAATCGAAGACAACACAGTTTTTGGAAGTTCATATTCAGGTGTTCATCTCATTAGATCATCATACAATACAATAGAGAACAACATAGTTTCTGGAAACTCATATTCAGGTGTTCATCTCATTAGCTCATCTTTCACCACTGTTGAGAATAATGCCATTTCTGGAAGTAGTTATGGTGTTTATGATACTATTCCCCAAAACAATACAATAATGAACAACAATATCTTTGGAAACATTTTTGGTGTTGACCTCTATATCTCCAAGAACATCACGCTGTCCTCAAACATCCTCGTGAACAACGGAATCCGCATCCACGGCTCAGGATTTTCTACACCCGCAGAATATTGGCAACACACGATTACTGTCGACAACTTGGTGAATGATAAGCCCCTAGGTTACTTCTGGAACTGGAACGGAGGAACGATTGATGGGAGTCAATACGGTCAGGTAATTCTAGGGAACTGCACAGGAGTAACTATTGAGAACGGTGAATTCTCCAACGCTTCTGTTGGAATTGAACTTGGATACTCATCATACTGCACTCTACGACACAATACCCTCTCAAAACACGAATATGGAGTGGAGCTTCACTCTTCCTCATACAGTACGATCGTGGATAACAACTTCTATGAAATCTCTCATTCCAGTGTGCATCTTTCTCGCTCCTCGAACAATACACTTGAGCGCAATACAATTTCTGGAAACTCATATTCCGGTATCCATCTCTATTACTCCCCTGACAACACAATTGTGAGCAACAATATCTATGGGACTGATAGTGGTGTACATATCGATTTCTCAACGAATAATTTGGTTGTAGACAACACCATCTTTGGAAACAGTATTGGTGTGAATATCAATCACTCCTCGAAAAATAACATCGTAGAAAACAATATTATCTATGAAAATGGTAAAGGTGTGCATATCGAAGATTCCATGAACAACACAGTAGTGGGTAACGTTATCTACAGAAATGAATACGGTGTATACATAGATTACCAGACGTATAACAACCTAATCTATCTCAACACGATTACTGATAACGTCTTAGGGAATGCGCGTGACTATGGGGTTGGGAACCAATGGAACACTACTCTGACGGGTAATTTTTGGTCAGATTACATTGGCTCGGGTAGGTATTTGATTCCTGGAGAAGCAGTTTCGATTGACTACTATCCTCTTTTCTATTCACTTGAAATCATAGAAGGAGCTGTGATAGCAATATTATTAGTCGGGATTGCAGTGAGCGCGTGTGTACTTATTCTTAAGAGATATCGCAGTGGTAGCTTGAATGGATAATAAGTGGAATAAAGTAGATATTCTCAGTTCCTAAAGCGATTTATTGGTGATTGTATTATAGTGTAAGGAGGTTCTGCATTGAGTAATTTCGATTTAATTGTTAAAAATGGTGAAATAGTCACTGCTGCGGACATTTACACAGCAGATATAGGTGTAAAAGCTGGAAGGATAACCCAGATAGGGACCGATTTGGAAAAGGGACCAGACACAGTTGTTGTTGACGCTGAAGGGAAATATGTATTCCCAGGAGGTATCGATGTGCACGTGCATTTGCAACTCCCGTTTTCTGGAACTATTTCTGCAGATGATTTTGAGAATGGTACAAAAGCAGCTGCTTGTGGAGGTGTTACAACCGTACTTGATTTTGCAATCCAGGCCAAAGGACATTCTATTATGGATGCGGTTGAAGCACGTCGGGCTGAAGCAGATCCTAAGGTATGCATTGATTATGGATTACACGCAGCAATTACCGACTGGAATGACCAAACTCAATCTGAGATACAGAAGGTAATCGAATATGGAATCCCCACATTCAAGATGTTCATGATATATCGAAATGAAGGGTGGATGGCCGATGATGGTATGTTGTTTCAAGCTCTTGAAGAAACTGCAAGACATGGTGGCCAAATAGGAGTGCATGCAGAAAGTGCCTTTGTGCTTGACATGTTAGTTGATAGATATGCCCAGGAGAAAGAAAAGTGGGGTGCATATGGACATTCTCTTTCGAGACCTAGTTATACTGAATCGGAAGCAATAATTAGAGCTATCAAATGGGCTGAAGTAACTGGAGGGAAATTATACATAGTACATATGTCGACAGGCGAAGGAGCTGATGCTGTTAGAATCGCTAAAGAAAAACGAATTAGAGTCTATGCGGAAACTTGTCCCCAGTATCTCCTTCTAGATGATGAAGTTTTCAAGCGAACTGACGGACATCTTTATGCTACATGTCCTCAAGTGAAGAAACCTCAAGATAATGAACGATTGTGGGAAGGTCTTCTCTCTGGAGATGTAGACATTATTGCTACAGATACATGTACCTTCACTACCGAGCAGAAAGCAGCATGGAATGGAGATTTCCGAAAAATACCATTTGGAATGCCTGGTGTTGAAACAATGATTCCATTAATGTATACTGAAGCTGTTGGTAAACGAAATTTCTCCATAAACAAATT
>Ga0114923_10002358_pt1 | contig 12822 bp, 8 predicted proteins | sample SumtaG_FD_89578 | JGI IMG/M metagenome (GOLD analysis project Ga0114923, IMG submission 89578) | Deep subsurface microbial communities from Indian Ocean to uncover new lineages of life (NeLLi) - Sumatra_00157 metaG | ecosystem: Environmental > Aquatic > Marine > Oceanic > Sediment | place: near... | reverse complement strand
AGAGTTTATAAACCCCATAGGCATTTAACCCATGCAGTGTCGTTCCGCTGAGGCTGATCCCGGGGCTGAAGGAATAGTAGTAGGACGGAGAATAGCCATAGTAACCCCCGCTGTCACCGAAGTGGGTGTTGATTACAAAACGGACATAAAACTTCCGGACCAATTCAAATTCCACACCAAGATCGATGAGGAGTTCATCCAATTCCTCTGAGGCGACACCGATAGCCCCAAGAATATTAATGTTTTTGTCGCCGGCAGCCACCGTTTTCGTCGCCAAAAAAGTGAATAAAAGCAAAACGATGGCAAACAACGCTGCTTTTCTCATTTGCTGCTCCTTTTTTTTGTTTTTTGTATTTTACTTAAACCTATTCTATTTTCACATTGCATTGAATACGGTAGCAATTCTATTTCCTTAAAAAGCCGCGGGTAAAAGCTAAAAATGTCCTCTTTTAGTAACAATCGCTAAAAAAAAAGGACACCTGGAGCTAGTGATGAATGGAAAAATTCGATTTTGTCTTGATTTTCACTCTCGAATTTTCTATAATGATATCTTATGGATATCGGTGATAAAAAAAATAATGAAAAAAGCATGCCCAGGTCTAAATTAACCGGGCCCATTTATAAAATATTACTTATTAAAAATAAAGGAGAAAAATGATGAAAAAAACTATTTTATTGGCGGCATTGTTCAGTTTGATTTTTGGAATGACCTCGTGTCAGAAAGGAGAGGACGTAACAGTCACAAAATATTTCCAGGCGATGAAACACAATGACAAAGACACGATGGCTTCAATGGCAGTCGAACCCAAAGACCTGGAATATAAGTCCTTTAAGATCGTCAAGGTCAGTGAACCGGATGTAAAAGCGCTTGAACTTCCCGCCATGGAAAAACAACTGCTGGATCTGAAAAAACAGAGAAACGACCAGGTTAATGTCGCTACAGAGAAGAAATTCGCCGTAGAAGATTTGCAAGATGAACTGGAAGACACCCGGAGACGAACCAAAAAAGCGGAATTGAAAAAGAAGATTGAAGAAGCTGAAGCCATTGCCGAGGAAGAAAAACAAAAATTTTTGCAGTTGCAATCGCAGATAAATAAGCTGGAGAAAAAAATTGCCTCTGAAAAAAGCCTGATCACCTCCTCGACCGGTGTGGATAAAAAATTCAACTTGTACACGGGAGAAACACATATTTCCAGGGTTAATGTTAGTGTAACCCTCATCAACGGCGAAGTCAAAGAATATATTTTAGTATTGAGAAAGAATGTCCTGAAACTGCAGGATAGAGACCGTTCCGGACGTATGATCATTACAAAAATCGCAACCGTTGAAGAATTTGAAAAAGAACAACAACAAATGGAAGAAAAGAAAAAAACGGAAACCGAAGAGGTCACTGAAGAGAAACCCGCGGCCGATACCGGCACATAAAACTTACCGCTTTGAATTAAAGGCGGGCAGTCTCTTTTCTTTTACAAGGGCAATCGAATTCGAGGCGTGGATATCGATGGTGCGAATGGTTGAATTACGGGATATGGTGTATTTTTGTTCCATCTCCTTCATTATAATCGATTCTACCGACGTCCCCTCTTGAGCAACCACTTCCAGTTTGAGGGGAAAAATGAACGGTGTATTGGCATCCGTATCCAGTTGTTTAATGACAATAACAACTCGTTTAAATTCTTCCGTATCGTTTCCCGGGTCATCTTTTACCAGTTCCAGTTGCACCACCGGGATTGCCCGTGAATATATCCATTTTCTAAAGAATTTCAACAGCATACTGTTTTTATTGCAAAATTGGCGGATGAACTGCGGGGATGATACGCTTTTGTATTTAAAGTGCTTTACCACCGATTTCAGCCGGTTTATAAAATCCTCTTCCCCAATCAAATCCAGCAGCATTAAAAAAACCAGGGCACTTTTATTATAAATAACGCTTTGATAGGCTTCATAGTTCTTTTCCAGTAAATTGATGCGGGTACCATAGATAATGGGGCCGCTGTCGCTGAAGCGGTAGACCCAACGTTTTAATCTCCTTATCAAGCGGTTGAATTTCCTCTCCGATATATTCTTTTTTAAATAGTAGAGGACCGAAAAATGAGCCAATCCTTCGGTGAGCCAGAGATCGTGGTAGGAGTCCCAGGAGATAACTCCCCCCCACCATTGATGGGCCAATTCGTGCAGGATATGATCTTCAACCCGGTTCCGGATTAAAATAGGGCTGGCTATTTTTTTCTCCAGCAGTGAGTTGGTTAATGATGTGCTTGAAAGTAACTGGCCCCTGGGGGGGGGGACATTGACCACGATAAACCCGTTATTGCTAACACCGCCTTCCTGTTCCCCCGGTCTTACCAGGATGTTTATGACAGGCAGGTTAAGGGGGCCAAAGGTCCGGCTAAATAAATGAACCGCTTTGCCGATTTCCTCAAGGTCCAGGTCTTTGGGCAGGTTATAGGATTCCGGGGTATAGAAATGAATGGGAATGGGACCGGCTTCCAGTTTTTTCCCGGGCTTGAAATTACCGGTGACCAGGGAAATGCCTTTTGAATTTACACTGTTGAATTTAAAAATGTTGGATTTTTCAATATTCAGTGTCTTTTCCGTTAAATGACCGGAAGCCAGGCAGTTTAACGCACCGGGGATGGTGACGGTAACCTGGGTCTCAAAAAATTCACTGCCCGGGTTGGGGTAATAATTATCTCCCCGCGATAAAAAATAAAAAGCATCGGCTTTATCCGCCTGGATTTTGTGGGGCTTCTCCCGGGGGTTAAATAATTCAAAGTTCTCCCTCGTCGGTTTGATATGACCGTTGAAGTAGAGGGAAAGCTTTTTGCTCTCCGATCCCAGTAAGTAGTATTTATCTTTTTTTCGAAATATGTTTAAACCTTTTGATTCCAGGTTTAAATTGGCCACCAATTTCAGCCCGGGTGCCAGCAGCAGTTGCCTTAAACTGGAGGGGTTCTTATAAATGATGGTGGTGGTCCCTGAAATATAGTTGGTGGCAGGATTGAAGAAGAGATTCAGGTTAACCCGGGAGACCGTTTCTCCCAACCCGAAACTCAATTTTAACCCTTTCCGGGCATTGTAACTCAATATGATATTGTTATTGTCAGATACAGCCAACCGCGTGTCCGGCACTAAATCGCTGTTGTAAGAATAGTAATAAAAGGATTTTTTGTCTTTTTTAAACAGGATTAGATGGGTTTCCCGGGGAAAGGGCAGGAACCAATATTCGTCAAATTGTTTAATGTGGATGCCATAGGTATCACGATACATATTGTAGAGGGATTGTGTCTCTTTATCCAGCACTGCGGTTTCACCGTCCGACGGTAATCCCTCCAGGAAATCCGTTTCAGGCAATATGAAAATCCCGGTTTTCGTCGATTTGGAAAAAAAATCTTTCCTGAATTTTCGTTTTAAGGTTAACTGCTCTTCCCTGTCATTGGGTTTAATGGAAAACTGCCATTTCCCTTTAAAAATAAGTAACGAGCCAAAGGGAATGGTCTCGTAAAAATGACCCTTTACAAAAGTGAGCCGTGCATCACCGACGGTTAATCGCAGGTTGAGCACTTTATATTTCTTAAATTTTTCGATAAAATATAAGGGCCTTATCTGGTTTTTAATCTTTAAATTAAAGTACCTGTTTTCACCTTTTTTTTTCTCGAAAGTGATAACTCCAATCTCTCCCTGGTGGCTGAATTTTGCTTTGTAGGTCAATTGGTTTGCCCGGGAGGTGATAATTTTAACGGATCTACTGGTGGAGAAGTAATTTTTTAGAACCCGGTGACTATCGTCAAGAAAGATTGCGGGTAATTCTTGCCATTTTCTTTCTAAGATGAGGGTTTCCAATGATTCCTTCCCATAAACATTGGCAGAAAAAATTGAAATTGCCCACACCGCTAAAAGTGTTACTATAATTTTATTCTTTTCTATTTGTCTCATAGTATAAATATACTATATTCGGTAAAAAAAAACAAATTTCTAATTTCTAATTTCAAAATTGTGGTCGGAAAAATCGTTGACAGCCAGGTTTTTTAAAGATCTAATCCTTACCCGGTAATTTTTGCCCCCCGGTAAGTTTCGCGGAATTTTCCAGCGAAAAATACCGCTGTTAACGGTTTGTTTTGAAATAACCGAATGTTTGATCCCTTTTTTATAGAGGATGATAATCACTTTTCCATCCATCTCTTGCGATTGCCACCTGATGTTTGTTGTGCTCCCGGTTTTTAGAACTTCGCCGCCATTGGGATATAGAATATTTATCGAGCTTTTTTTTGCCGCTGGCTGTTGATATAGAACACCTGTCCACAGCAGCAGGAAAAAAATAATCGGCAGTAAAAGGAAACCTTTTTTCTTCACATTCTTCATATTTAGTATATAGAAATTTTAGCCGGGATATCTCACCGCAGGGATTTTTTTTATATCCAGGTTGTGAGGTTAAGGGGGAACGCGATTTCCTCAACCTAAACCTCAACCTTAGTTCGTTATGGCTATTTCGTTATTTCTTTTTGCCGGGGGCTGTTTTTTCAATCTCCTTTAAAAATTGTTTGTAAGCTTCGATATCCGGTGAGGTGGGGAATTTTTCAATCAGGGCTTTGTAAGTTTTGACCGCTTTGTCCGGTTCATCGGTATAATAATAGTAATTCCCCAGGTGCATAAAGGCCAATTCCAGTTTGGGGTTGAGTTCAATGGCTTTTGTAAGACAGGGCCCGACATTTTTATTACTTTTTGCCAGTTCGGCAATTCTCTTTTTCTTATTTTTTTGCTTATCCTCTCTTATTTTTGCCACTTCCTTTTCCAGCAGCGTCATATAATTGGTACCCAGGACAAAATTAGCTAAGGGGATCAGTCGTTGATTGGGAGTTTCGCTGGTTTTCATTAATTCCAGGTATTTGGTCAGGTAGTCGTTGGATTTTTGATAATTGTTTAACTGGGCTGTATTGATGCCGGCCAGGTAGAGCGCGGTTGGATAAAGGCGGGGAAAGTCAACCTGGATGTTGGGGACCTGGAGCAATTTGGCCAGGTATTTAGCAGATTCTTCGGCTTTTTTCAACGTATAAAAATTAATCCCCATTTGATAGACGGACTGCACAAAAAACTTTTTTTCTTCTGCTTCGATACCGGGGATTTTCACCAATTTCAGGAAATATTCATTTGATTTCCCCAATTTTTTCAGCAGCATGTAGTTATACCCCACTTGAAACAGTGAAGAGACAAACATTTTTTTCTCTAAATTTTCAATACCGGGGATTCCCACTATTTTTAAGAAATAGCTGTTGGCTTTTTCAAATTGTTTCCCGGCAATCACTTCCTTGCCCACCTGGAAAAGACCTTTGGCAAAGAATTGTTTGGTTTCCGCGCTTTCGGGGTCGATTTTAATCGATTTTTCCAGGTTTGCGATGGCTTCATCATATTTTTCCTGGTCCATCAGGATGCGCCCGATTTTATAATAAGCAGGGGCATATTCCGGTTCCATTTGGATGACTTTGTTATAGTTCTCCAATGCTTTTTCAAAGTCATTTTTGCTCAATGCTTTTTCAGCTTTATTCATGAGTTTAAGGACTTTTTTCGGCACTTCTTTTGCCGGGCTGTCGGCGGCACTAAACACCATTCCTTGAAAAAGAAAAACCATTAACACCAATACCAGTAGGACGCGGCGTGCATTACATTTTTTTGTCATATCATGTCTCCTATTATTATGAGTATAAAAAAAATGCCGGGACGCGGAATCGAACCACGGACGCAGGGATTTTCAGTCCCTCGCTCTACCTACTGAGCTATCCCGGCAAACTAAGTCTAATTATAAGTAAAAAAATTATTTTAGTCAAGCTTTTTGTAAACTTTTCTCTCCCGGATATTCAATATTATGAATAGATAATTCAATTATTTGAATCAGGACAAAGCTGGTATGCTGCAAACTCTTTTGTAAAAGCCCTTTCCCTCACTTTTTATCATGGCACTATTATTGCTGTTTTTTTAGTGTAAAAATCCAAACTTTAGGAGGTCAAATTCTAATGTTAAAACACAAATTTTTGATTCTATTGGTTACCTCTATCTTTATTTTCAGCGGAATTGCTTACGGCCAGGAACAGGCCGGTGAAGTCATCGGCTCGGTTGTTCTTGAGGATGGGACTGCCGTACCCGGCGTTTCCGTTGCAATCAACGGTCCAAAGCTTATCGGTACAAAGGTAAGTGTAACCAACGAGAATGGCGTTTACCGGCTTTTGGGAGTTCCCACGGGTATTTACACGGTTACCTTTAGCCTGGACGGTTTTAAGACCATCAAACGAAAAGGTATCCGGGTAGACCTGGGAAAAACCTTTAAGCTCGATGTTATCATGCAAACCGGTGAGATCCGGGAGAAAGTTGTGGTAACCGGGCAGATCCCGGTGGTTGATGTTCGCAAGAGTGCGTCGGCCATCAACATTCCCAAAGAATCCTTCAGCAAACTCCCCCGCTCAACACGAACCTTTATGTCTGTTGCTACCCAGCAGGCCGGCGTAAACTATGAAAGGGAAATGGACCCCGCCTTTAGGAGCAGTGAAGCCGCTTTTGATTCCGAAACCGATACAGCTATCTCCTTTGACGGTACCAGTTCTGCTGAAAATACCTTTTTTATCGATGGCATGAATACCACGACCATGGAAAAAGGTGTCTCCGGTAACAACGTTCATACCGATTTCATTGAAGAAGTCCAGGTGAAATCCAGTGGGTATGCTGCCGAGTACGGCGGCTCCATGGGTGGTGTTATCAGTGTTATCACCAGGAGCGGTGGGAATGAGTTTCACGGCGACCTGGTCACGTACTATGACTCCGATTGGCTGCGGGGCAATCCCAGGGATATCTTGCAGTTGAACCCGGAGGAAAGTACGGTATCCGAATACTCCGATTACCTGGTAGACAAATGGAACCGGTTTGAACCCGGTGTAGCGCTGGGCGGCTACCTTATAAAAGATAGGTTGTGGTTCTTTGCTTCCTATATGCCCCAGTACAGGACACGTACCCGGGAAGGTGTATTTATCTCAGACCCGGAATACGATGGCGAGGAATTTACCTTTAAAGACATCCGCCACAACGGCTCTGCCAAAATTACGGCCGCCATTGGTAAGAATCTTCGCTTAACCGTCAGTGGTTCCCTCAATAACCGCATCCGGCAAAACCAGCTGCCCAGGCAGGATGGGGCCAGTTCTTATTCAGATCTTAATCTTACCAATTGGGAAGGCTATGAACGCACAGAACCCGGTGTCATCCTGGCCGGCAGCCTCGATTATTCCATTGGCAACAGCGGTTTCTTAACCCTTTCCGGCGGTTATATGAGGTACAACGACTTTTTCTCCGGCGAGAGCGAACCCCCCATCACCCGTTTGCGGATGGCCCAATCCAATATACAGGTACCCGGGATGCCGGTGGATTTGCAGCGTCCCGCGGGTTGGTCCAATACCAGTTGGGCATCTCTAAAGGAAGATGCCAAAGATATTCACCGGAAATTGTCGGCCAAATCGGACTTAACCCTCTATTTTAATGCCGGGGGTGAGCACGTGGTTAAAATGGGATTCGGCTGGAACCAGCTTTATGCCGATATACTCAGGTCTGCTATCAATACCGAGTATTGGTATTTCTATTGGGCCCAACCCAATGGTGCGTATTCCATTTACACCCTGGCAGACGGAACCGTTATCGATACACCCCTCGGGTATGCCCGTGCCTTAGGTCCATATGGTACCATCGGTGAGTTGAAGAGTGACCGTTTTTCAATGTACCTGCAAGACAGTTGGACCATCAGCGATAAATTGACACTTAACTATGGTGTGCGACTGGAAAAAGAAGATTTGCCCTCATTGGATGAATCACGCCCGGCGGCATTTCGCTTTGGCTTCTTTGACAAGATCGCACCCCGGATCGGGTTTGCTTATGACATGAAAGGTGACGGCACCAACAAATTATTCGGAAGCTTCGGAATCTATTACGATGTGATGAAGGTGGAAATGGCAGTGGGTACCTTTGGCGGCGATTTATGGCATGACTCGTGGTATGAAATCGGTACGGTAAATTGGGATCAATATGCCAATCAACAGGGATGGTCGTTCACCGGTTCCTCCGACCCGGTTCTTGGGGGACAATTCCTCGAGCACATTAATCACCGTGTCATCAGTTGGGACAGTGTTCAACCGGATGGTATGAGACCTTACACCAAAATGGAAATTTCCCTGGGTTACCAGAAAAAGATCAACGACGATCTTGCCTTCACGGCACGATTCCTGCACCACCGCATCCTGCAAGTTGTCGAAGATATCGGTGTTGAAATTGACGGTTCCGAAAACTATTACTACGGAAACCCCGGTTCAGACTGGATCAATGAGATCTACAGGCAATCGGCGGAGCAGGGTTATATGCCTGAAGGCCGAATTTGCCCCAAACCCAAACGTGAATATTACTCTGTCCAACTAAGCCTGGATAAAAAGTTCAGCAACAACTGGATGGGTGGTCTTGCTTTCACCTGGAGCAGCCTCAGGGGTATTTTCTCCGGTTTGGCCAGCTCTGATGAGCACGGCAGACAGTCTCCCATGGTCAATCGGTACTGGGATTACTGGTTTATTCACTACGATTCCCAGATGAACCTGGCTGACGGCCCACTGCCTACAGACCGGCCCCTGGATTTTAAGGTTTTTGGCGCCTATACCTTTGATTTCGGCCTCACCCTCGGTTTCAACGGCTTCATAAAATCAGGTACTCCTACCTCCACTGAATTCATGCTGAATAACCAGCAGGGTTGGTATCCTTATGGACGGGGAAATGAGGGCAGAACACCGATATTGTGGCAGATGGATCTCTATGCCGAGTACAACATCAAACTGGGTAAGAGATTTAACCTGAATCTCAATGCCAATATCACCAACATAACCAATAACAATACTGCCCAGAGAATCTATAACCGCTTGTATGACGACGAAATCAATATGGATCAGAATGAAATTGCGGCCGGTTTTGATGCAAATGAAGTATTGGCAGGTCTTGGCTTACCCATCGACCCCAGGTACTTGTGGAATCATCACTTCCTGCCTGCACTTGCCGTAAGGCTGGGTGCCAAGCTGAGCTTCTAATCACAAAAGAGTAAAAAAGATAAAACTCTTTTTCATAAAAGACCCTCCCGGCCCCGGTCGGGAGGGTTTTTTTATGCATGTTTCAAGGTATCCTTATTCGAAGAATATATTGTAAGAAAAGGCTCGAAGGCTTCCCTACCATATAAATGCAGATACCCTAAGATGTTTTCAAATTTAATATGTAAATGTATCTTACGATGAAGCGAAATACTAGGAGAAGCCTTCCGGATGGCCCAAAGGGCCTTCTTAGGGTGGCCGCGCCGCGGCCTTAAATATTGGATTTGAAAAATTTGATGTAATCGTCATCCTTAAAATCAAGCACTCCCAATTTAAACCTGACGATCAATTCCCCCCCCAGGCTTAACGCAAATGTATTGGTGGGATAGTGTTTAAGAACATACCTGATTTCTTTGAAGGCATTTTTATAATCGGCCCTATCGATAAACATAACCGCCAATTGCAGGTGAGGTTTGGGATTGTTATCATCCGCATATCGCTGCTGAAGGTAGGCTAAATTTGTATTGCTTTCCACTGTATCAGTGGATTTCTCTTTTATTTTAAATTTTCCCAATTTTTCCAGGTCGGCTTCCGGGATATGATATTCAAACCAGGTATAGGCAATTTGATTGACCGGTTGATATTGTTTTAACCATAAATAGGCTTTGGGACCCCCATTTAAGACACCATACAGTGCATTGACGTTGACCAGGATATTGCCGGCAGTGGGGGCAAAAGCATTGGGGTTTATTTTGTATTTTATATTCTTATCCCGGGTATACCTGGAAAGAAAATAATCGTTCTGGCCCCAGTCGTAATTGGAATCGATTAGGATTTTATGCCCGTTTTTGCTGCCGCCGGCAAGTATATTAAAATAGGACAATTGGTGCGGCGTTATCATAAAGGCCTGGAATAGGTATGAAAAAAGCAATAGCGTGAGAATAATCGCGTAAGCTGTCTTTTTGCTTGTATCGTTATTTACGATACGCACGGCCCCCAGGGCGGCAAGAATAAACAGAAACGGATAGATGATCAATATGTGCCGTATGCCGATATTGACATGACTTCTCATTGCTGCGGCCAGGAATACCAACAGCGGCAGTATAATAAAGAATAATGTGTTTTTTGAGGGTTTCCGTAAAATTCCGATAAAAAGAAGAATAAGTACTGCCAGGGGAGTTTTAAAAAGAATTACCAGGGGAAAATAATACCACCATCCCGTTTCCGAATAGTGACCGAGAAGGTATGAAAAATGTCCGGACTGGCTGTGCAAGAATTTTTCTTTGATGGAAGAGACAAAATCACCCGGCAGGATACCATTCCCTTTCACCAAAGGAAAATTGAGATACACCAGGTTTATGACGATGATGGCAATGATGATCAAAAGCATTAAAAAAATTGCCGCTGTCTTTGTATTCATGTTTTTATTTTGTTTCAGATGCCTGTAATATGCCGGGAATATAATAAGTAATACAGGGATCAATAGAACGGCCTGTACCTTTGTGGTTAGCGCAAAAGAGAGGGATAAGCATAAACCGATGAAAGAGTAGAACCTTTGATTTTTTACGTACGAGAAGGAAAAGTAGATAGCCAGGAAAATAAAAAATGCGATCTGGATATCCAATGCAGCCACGGATGTATGGGCTAAAATATTGGGGGAGAAGCAGTAAAAGAACAACGCTATTACCGCTGTTTTTTTATCGTACAATAAAATGGCAAATTTGTAGATAAAAATCGCCAGCAGCAGACCGATGAGCAGAACCGGCAGGCGGAAAAGGAAAAGGTGCTGTTCTGAAAAGAGGGTATATTCCAGGCCAAAGAGTTTGACCAGTGAAGCGACGATCAATTGTCCCAGGGGGGGATTATTTATGCCGCCGCCGAATTCTCCCGTTTCCCAGTAAAGGTAACCGGACTGGATATGTGCCCCCAGTTCGTCGCAGGTTCCTGAGTTTTGCAGCGCCACATACAACCCGTTGATAAAAAACAGCAGGCATAGGATGACGGGTGTTATCCTGGAAACAGTTAAACGCTCAATGATTGATTGAACAGGAGAGCGAAGCACTTGAGGTTTTTCGGGCTCCAGTGGTTCTAGTGGTTTTTGGAGAATCGTTTTTTTACTTTTTTTTTTGGTTTTTTTCTTAGCCATTGCAAGGGTATTTTACATGAAAGAGATATCTATTTCAACGGGGACAGGCTCTTTTTTTTAAATTGGAATCAATAGGACAAAAAGTGACGCAGCAGGACAAAATTCTCAAAAAAGGGATGCAGAATCCCTAAAAAAGGAGGAGAACAGAAAAATTTTCCGATATCACCCGAAGATGATGAAAAGAATAGGGGCTGAAGGCTTCCCCCCCTATCTAAATACAAATTCCTTTAGATGCATATTACAATTAGTATTTAAATACATCTTTATTATGAATTTTATCACTAGAGGAAGCCTTCCGGACGGCCCGCAGGGCCTTAATAGGGTGGCCGCGCCGCGGCCCTGTAATCCGCTAAAAGACGGAATACAGGGCGGGGGAGAGGGTTGATAATTTTACCCGAGGCATCCATATAATCGATCCACTTATCATCTTCAATCATCACCTGGCTCGGTTTAAAATGAACCTTGTATTTCATATGACGGTTCTTTTCCACGTAATAACCCAGGTACAACCATTGGATCCCCAGTTCTTTTGCTATTTCAATTTCTTTATATACCGCGTACTTCCCCGGGCTGTACCGCGCATACGTCTCATCAAAATAACAATAGATGGCAGACATGGCATTGGCTGTAACATCCAGGTGAGAAACAGCTACCAGTCGGGTGCCGTCTTTGATCATAAGTACGCGGTTAAAAGAATACGGATGAAAAAAACTTTTTACGAAAAGATCATAGGATTCGAAAACTCACCTTTGCTTTTAAACCTCTTTTTGTGCCGGTTATACAACTCAAACGCTTCTTTGAAGGGGGGCGGGTTTTCCAGGGTTACCCGGAAGTGTTTATTACGGTTGAACAGCCGCCGCACCGATTTTGAAGGAGAAAATTCCCGCACCGGGATACGGATGGGAATACAACTGCGGCAGTGACTGCAAATGGGCCTGAAAAAAAATTCGCCGAAATGCCGGAACCCCATACTCAAAAGGTTCTCCTGGTCATGATCATCCAATTCTTTTATGATCATACTTTCATTAATGGAGATCCGACCGTCAAAGTACGGGCATTCTTCCATTACAGGGTGAAGCAGCACGCCTTGTACACTCATTTTTATTATTTCCCACCTGCACCTGTAACCTGTAATAAAGCTTTGTCTTGTATAGCATTTTTTGTTGTACCTGGCATAATTTGAATTTTAAATTATAAAGCCGGTTTTGTCAATCCGTTTCATGAAGAGATGAAAAGAGGACAGCCTATCTTCTTTTTTTATAAAAAAAATTGAAAGAAATGGTTGGGGCTTATTGAAATATTTTTTTATTTTATTTATAATTTTTTATGACATTTAACATGATAAGGAGACTACAATGAGAAAACGTTTTTTGTGTTCTTTTTTACTTTTAGCAATGGTGTTTGGTTCTCTTGCCCTGAAGGCTGAAAAGATATCCGAAAGAATCCGGATGAACGGGTTTCTTTCCCAGGGTTTCGTTTATACCACCGAAAACGATTTTATTCCCAATTCCAGTGAGAACGGTTCGTTTGAAATGAGCGAACTGGGTCTGACACTTTCGGTAGATGTAACGGAGAAACTGCGTT
>Ga0114923_10002357_pt1 | contig 12823 bp, 29 predicted proteins | sample SumtaG_FD_89578 | JGI IMG/M metagenome (GOLD analysis project Ga0114923, IMG submission 89578) | Deep subsurface microbial communities from Indian Ocean to uncover new lineages of life (NeLLi) - Sumatra_00157 metaG | ecosystem: Environmental > Aquatic > Marine > Oceanic > Sediment | place: near... | reverse complement strand
TTCTATTCCAACTGCAAGGAAAAGACTAAACGAGCTTATCTCTGTAGATAAGAAGGTTTCAAACCAATATACCGATATACTAAAACTACTTAGTATTAAATAAACTTGCATATGTCAATTTTTTTTATATACATTGCAGAATATTTAGTATTCACTAAAACATTGATTTTTAAAAATCTTGTAAGTAAAATACTATTCTTTGCGTCTGTGCTATTTTTTCTAAGCAGTTTCAACAGACCTTATCCACACCCAGAGTATTACACTTTTGAAACGTCCGACGGTGTTATACATAAATGGAGCCGTGAGGTTTACTTTGACTATTACGGAACCATAGAAGAAACCACAAACGAGGTCTATCTAAAATATGATAAGATGAGTCATTTTGAGATAGATCACACTGCAATTTTAATCGTTAGTCAGGAGAAAAGAGCATTGAATAAGATTCGTGAAAACGAGATAATGTGGAAAGTACACCCGAATTTTAAACCAACACTTGATAAGTATTGTGTTAACGAAAATAGTTACTAAAAGACTTGACACGTATTATAATAATTTGTATCTTGCATTATATTTAAACTTCAAAAACTTACGACATGAAAAATCACATTAAAAAGTGTATCGAAGAGTATCAATGTTCTGGATGTGTATCTGGTTCTGATATTGAATGTTTTAAACCAAGCGAACATGGAGGCATTGGTTGTGGAAAACATCATGCTGGCACTATGACACCAATAATTGGTAATTTCTTTTTAGGTATACCAAAGGGATTTAATAGACTTGGTAAGCAAACAGATCTAAAACCTGTTATTTTTGATAAATTTAAGGATTGTACTTGGGATTACGGAAAATACAATATGCCTGTTTGGAAATATTTAAACAAAAAAGGACATACATTTATTAGAGGTATGATGCCGAGAAGAAATGAGAATTTCTTACATATATTTTTAGAGAATTGTATAGATAAAATTGATTGTTTCGAGATAAGTCAAGAGGACGTAGATTATATGGATTGATCTCGATGTTTCCCGTAAGTTCATCGGGGTTACTTAGCCTCCTAGCTTTCGAGTTGGGAGGATTTGTAAGTGTTAGAATAAAGTTCTTTGAAATAGCCTGATGAAGCTAAACTAATGTAGTATCTTATAAAACCGGAGTTAAATCCTTGCTAGGTATTAAACCTTTAAGCTATATTAAGCACAAACCGAAGTGATAGTTTAGACGGATTAGTAAATTAAAAGGTCGCGCCGAGATGGTCTGAATCCATACGGGACTAGCTTAAAAAGATGCCTTTAATTTATTCCTTTGGTACGGCAGGCTATTTCAATTTTAATGGAGGGTCACTTTAACTAAAACTAAGAAGATGAGCAGACCAAGTTTCCCAAATTGTATAATGACTGATAATATGATAAGTCATATTAGACAGGAACAAGATTATTATGATCAAGATCCAGAAAGATATGAGCGCCAAGAAGAACAAAGGCGGGAAGAATACGAACGTGAACAGCAAGAAATGATACATCAAGAAAGATTAGCTGAAGAACGCGAACAGGAGCGAAGATGTAATGATGATTTACCGTTCTAATATGCATCTGTATAAAATAAACGTTAAAAACATTGCTTATTAATATTCAATTGTATACTTTTACAGAAAAAACATGAATATATTAAATTGGTCAGAAATAAGCAGGAAATTAACTAAAGGTCACAGATCCCAATTAAACCCAGATTACAAAGGCAAAAAATACAAAGAAGTTATTTCTGACATAAAAGGAATTTCCGAATTAATAGAAATGCGAATAAAAAACTTTATTGACAAAGATACTTATGCGTAATGAATGATAAAGAACGTTTTATATCAAAAGTTTATTCACAGCAAAAAGAAGCGTCTAAGTCGAGAAAGCATCCACTACCGACATATACAAAAAAAGAATTAGTAGAATGGTTATTAAATCAACAATTATTTCATTATATATACAATAGGTGGGTTGCCTCAGGATGTGAAAAAATGATGGTTCCTTCTGTTGATAGATTAGATGACTACAAGGGCTACTCTCTAAATAATATTAGAATAACTACATGGAGTGAAAATATGAAAAAAGGTCATAGAGACAGAAAAAATGGCAATAACAGAAAGCATTTAAAATCTGTTTTACAATATGACTTAAACAATAAATTTATAAAAGAACATTATTCAATGTCAGAAGCGAGCAGAAAAACAGGAGTAAGTCTTTCTAGTATCAGTGAATCATGCAGGGGTAATCCACATATAGGTAGAAAATTTAATTGGGAATATAATTATGAACCAAAAGGACTTTCTGAGGCAATTAACGAGATAGAAGAAATTGAGAATTTAAAGGATGGTTTGGAATGAACATATTAAACGATAAAACAGATATAACTTCATTTAAAAAGCCTGAACAAGAATTAGTCGAACAGGAAAAGACAGAATACAAGCTGTTGGGTACATATCTTAGAACTAAAGGACTCATGCTATTTTCTTACAATCCTACTAATGGCAACATTGAAGAAGTAGAAATAACAAGAGGTAGTGAAATACATACCGTTTTTGATGGTCAATTTTGGATTTGGTTTGATCCTGAATTTGAAAAGGCAACAGTAGATTCAAGAAGGGAATATTTTGAATGTTTAAATACAAAAAACGCGATAAAGAGAGTCCAAAGATATAAGAAAGGATTTATTAAGTATTTGTGTAATTTAAGAGAACCATCGAAAGAAGGAATTAAATTATGGTAAAGAATTAGGTTAAACGAAAAAGCTGAGATATGAAACTACACAAAGACAGACCAATAATAAACTACATTAAAATGAAGTTTGAGAGAAGAAACAAACCGTTTCAATGTCCTTATGAAAATATAAGCTGTTCTGAAGGTTGTACATCAGGCATGATTCAAATAGGATGTGAAAAATGCGAACATTATGGTGATGGTGTTAGATTAACTGGAGCAATTCCGGATCTTGGATTAAGTAGATTTTGGGATAAATGGCATTTATACATATTGTGGACAATTGCGGGAATGCTTTTAATTATTACCTGGATAGTTTTAGGGTATTTTGATATTAGTTAGATAATCACTAAATTTGTCGTATGGAATCATATTCACACATAGAAATAAAATTACCAATAAATAAATTGGATGAAAAAATAATATCATTTCAAAATCAAAAATTGGGTATGCATTATACGCCTATACATCATATGCATGGATATTTATGGTTTGGTTGTACGGTTCCATTACCTTTTGATTTTAGCATGAACTAATGATAGATTGAGGTTTGAGGGATGTGATAGAAATACTAGAGGTGTGATATTGATTTTAAGGAGTTGGATTAGGGTTTCTTTCATAGGTTTAGGTTTAGTTAGGAGGTTGGTATTTATTTATCAGCCTCTTTTTTGTAAAAAAACACAGTACTTATATATTTAATGTGTTATACATCATTAGATTTGTATTACAATACTTGTATAATTGAATATTTATATATACCTTTACTACATGATTAAAGATAAAATTCATAAAGAAATGATAGTACAGAAACATACGCAAACTAGCTTGGTAAGGTCTGTAAATAATCTAAACAAGAATAATAAGCTTACACAGCCCCAATTAAGCAACTTTCTTTTAGGTAAAATGGGGCTATCTGTTAATTACATCGAGGCAATGTTTGAGGTGTTAAATATCAAATTAATAAAAATATTGTGAAAGCAAGACTATATAATAAAATAGAAGAATTACGCACATGGTTTAAATGGGAAGATAGTATTTATTCACGTCGTATCATGATTAATGAAAAGCTAGATTGTGAATTAGATTCTTATCCTACAACAAACTTTATAATTAAATCAATGGATATTTGCAAAGAATTAACTACAGACATTAACTTAAACTGATATTATTAAAATATTAATCTAAAAATTAAAACTATGCCAACAGGTTACACTTATGGAATTATAGATGGTACAACCAAAACATTCCAAGATTTTGCAAAACAATGTATGAGAAACTTTGGAGCTTGCATGCATATGCGAGATGAAGATTCAGATAAACCTTATGAACCAAGAACACCAAGCGATTACCATACTAAGGAGTTACAAAGCGCAAAAGAAAAATTAGAACAAGCCGAAAAAATGACTGATGGCGAGTTGATAGATATGCGCAAAAAAGAGTTAAAAGAAAGTAAAAAATATTATTTAGAAGGCATTAAAAAGACTAAGGATGCACGTAAAAAACTTGATGATTTTTTACTTAAAGCAAAAGCGTTCGAAGCTCCAACTGAAGATCATAAAGGTATTAAAGATTTTATGATTCAACAATTAGAAGTTACTATTGATTATGACGGCAGTTCTAAGCATCAAGATGAATCTTTATCTGAAGTAGAAACTGAGCTTAATAATATTGATGCAAACGATATTAGATTTACGTTAATGGAGGAAGCCCATAAAGATATTGCTTATCATTTAAAAGAACACAAAGAAGAACTTAAAAGATGTGCTGATTCTAATAAATGGATAGAGGATTTTGTTGCTTCTTTAAACAACTAATACATTAATCAAACCACAAGAGATATGAAAGATATACTTAAAAATTTAATGACATTAATTTATGCACCATGTATAGTATTAAGTATGGCATACATAGATATATTCTTTGATAAATACTCAACTACTGAGGTAAAACAAACTCCAGGCGACGATATTATCTATCTTATCATTGCATTGATATGGACTATTGGATTTGTATATTATATTATTAAAAGATTAGATAATAATCAAAACTAAGGATATGGGACAGAATAAAGTAATAAAGGCAACAATCAAAGCAACGAACGAGACCATTAATGTTTACATGATGAGTAATGGGAAATATTACGATTATGATAATATGGGTGAACATATGTCTCCAAGTGCTAAGATTTCAGGTAAAAAGGAGTTTAAACCAGAAGAGTTAATGATATTATGAACCGGAACTGAACTTGAAATAAGATGAAAAGAACAGAAGCTGATTTACATAGAGCAATATGTATTTACATTCAATTACAATATCCATTGGTAATATTTAATTCTGATTTATCGGGTCAAAACACAACAAAAAGACAGAGTGTAGTAAATAAGGATTTAAGAAGTTCAAAAGGGTTCCCAGATATTATAATCTATGAAAGCTGCAATAATTATCATGCATTATTTTTAGAAGTGAAAAAAGAAACACCGTATAAAAAAGATGGAACATTAAAATCAAATAAACATTTGGAAGAACAGCAAGAAATGCATAATCGATTAAAAGATAAAGGATATTACGCAAGATTTGTTTGGGATTTTGAACAAGCCAAAGAGACTGTCGACTTTTATTTAACTAAGAAAATATAAATCATGAAAATAAATGATGAAATGATAGGTTTTATTCTTGAAGATTTGGAATCTAAGGCAATTAATAGGCTTCATGCTCAAAATAAGATAGGTATACTGTTCGAACAGGAAGTAAAGGTACTTAACAAGCGTTTTAGAAAGAGATTGCGATGGATGGCTGTATTGTTATTATTCTGTATACTATTAATTAGGGTATTGTATTCATAAAACTAAACATATGATACCCTTAGATTTCCGTTACATAGAACACATAATAAAATGTCTAGAGCAAAAAGTAAGTAATGATGATATAGTTAAAACCATAGATCAGTTGGGATTGTTGGTAATTAAGAAAAAAAATAAGATAAAAATGAAGGACGGTAATAGTAGGATATAATTAATTTTGATAATATAAAAATAAAATCATGGAAAATAATACGTTTATACAATGGAAAGGAACCGATGTGTGTATGGACTTTCATTGTGATTGTGGTCATCATAATCACTATGATGATTATTTCGCTTACTATGTTAAATGCAAGGGGTGTGGACAAGTTTATCAAACAGGGACAAGTATTAAAATGACAAAAGTAAATGATCAAAAAAATTATACACCAATTGAAAGTGTGTGTTAATTTTTATTGTTTAACTAATAAATAAAGATATGATTGGAATTAGGAAATTAAAAAAAAGCAATCCAAAATATAAGATAGGCGAAGAGCTTGAAAAAAGATACTTGATTATCGAAAGCATAAGTCTTTTAACTTCATTAATTTTATTATTAATAATATGGATGCTTTGTCTCTACTTCAAAAGATTTGTATTTATCCCGATAATATTTAGTGTAATCAATGCTATTTTATTAGTGTGCTTTGTAAGGCATATTATGAAGAAAAATGATGTTAAACAAATAGTACACTATCATATTTCAGAAGGTTCCTTTTGGATTAGAATATTTGGTGTTGGATTTGCTGTTAAAGATATAAATAAACACCCGTTAATATTTAGCGAACGTAATGGATATACAAAAATATATCGCTTATTTTATCCTTATTATTTGAAATTCTTAAAACGAAGTATATGAAAAACGAAATGTTAGAATATTGGGAACACGTATTAGCATTAAACAATATATTTGCTAATTCATCAGAATGTAATATCAAAATACTTGAAAGAGGTATTGAGTTATTAAAGAAAACGAATGACCCTGGGATAAAAGAAATGTATGGAGGTTTAGAAGAAAACAAGAAACTGTTAGATGAATGTAAGGAAACGTATAAATCTTTTGTAGATGTTGCTAAAATGGCTAAACTACAAGTACAATCATTTCGAATGTTTGGAATTGGGGATATAAATACAATTGATGAATCTCAAAATAATTAACATTATGGAAACTACTGTTTGCTTAGATAATGGTTTTTCTTTATTAATAGAACATAAGTTGCCGATATCATTAAAGGAAGGAGACATAATCAAATTACAATGTGTAGGAATTGAAGATGAAAAATTCGAAATAACAGGAATTTGGAAAACGATTAAAGATGTTGATACGATTGATGGTCCGACATTAAGGGAGTTTATCTAAAAGTTAGTTTGAACTATGTCTAATATATTTTATGAAGAAAACGGAATATTAAAACATATAAAAATGAAGACATATAAGATTCCAATTCTATTAGGTTCAATAAAACGAAATCCTGAGGCGGGGAAAACACATGAAATGATTCCAACATATAAAGAAATTTCTTTTAGTTGCGATGTTTTACCTGAATTTATGAGGAATTTTCCAGAACAGGATCTTATAGTAACAGAGCATAGTTTGAAAGATGAATTTACCAATTGTCGAGGATTAATATTTTCAGATAAAACAGCTTACGAAATAATAAAAAACAGCAAAGAAATAAGTCCTAGATACGGATTAACATTAGAAATGCATCAAAATTATAATGATGTTTTTTGGGAAACACCTAATCCTGAATATTTATATAAATACAGAAAGATAAAAGTTAAATGCAATGAATGCAAAGAAACATTTTATAATACAGAGTTAGAATATGGTGAAATTGACGAATGTTCGTGTTGTGGGAATGGATATTCTTATTCAAACACAAAATGTCCTAAATGCGGAGAGTGGGATTGTTGCGAACTGGAGTACGAAAAAATAGAAGATGCCTTAAAACGAATCAATGGGAAAAGAACAAAACAGAAGCTATGTAATCATGAATGGATAGATATAACTTCGGTAGAAGATTTACCAAGAAAAAGATTAGTTTGTTCAGAATGTGGTAAAAATAATCAGATGAACAAATAATTTGATTTACGGTAAAAAAGTAGTACCTTGCAATATATTTTAAAAGCATAATTTATACATGGAAGAAAGACCACCCCCGATAGATTCAAGAATACAGATAAGATGCAAAGGAACATTAAAAAACGGGAATCCATGTAATAGAAGATTAGCCGATGCAATAGGAAACAAAGAATCGGTATATGGATTAAAGCTTAAATGTTCTAAGTGTGGGTTTATAAATATAATTTAGGAAATTATGGAAGGATATTATGTTTTATTGTGATGAGTGTAAAGTTAAAAATAATTGGCCCGAATCATTATTTAAATCAATCGGCAAATGTGAATGTTGTGAAAAAGTAAAAGAGTGTAACGATATCCCTTCAAATAGACTACCGATGTTAACAACTGCACAATTCATAGACGACCACATGAAAACATTTTTATGTGAACATTACACTGAACCTTATGAACATCAACTTTTAATGTTAATAGAAGCTGAAATAAAATATCCATGTACTATAAAACAACTTTTTGAAGGATTGCAGGAGTTTGTAAAGGGTTGTGATACAAAAACATCATTAAGAGGACTTTTAATAAATATAGGACATTTAATGTGTGTAGGAGTTAATGCTAAGATTGCAGGGGAAAAACTAAGAGATGTGTTATTAGAACTAGAAAAAAAGGAAACATGAAAGCTAAAATTAAGGTACCGAATCTAATAAAAGATAAAAAAAGTTGTTTTGTTAAAGTAGTGTATCCAGATGAAACATTTCTATATTTTGAATGTGGTTCCTGGGACTTTGCTCATAATTCTAAAATGTTAATGTTAAACTCTGTTAATGAAACACCGGAAGCAAAACTACCGAGAATTGGCATTAATATGGACAGTGTTAAATTCTTTATTGACATTACGGATAATAAAGAATTATTAGATGGAATGAAAGAGGGTTTAGGGGACATTAAACTTAGACGTGTGATATAATTATGATAGAATTAATGTTTAGCAGTGATGATTGCGTTAAGATTGAAGGTAAGGAACAATATAATTCAATACGTCATTTACTAAGAAATGATAGAGAAATGGAGCATGAATTAGTAAATCATATATATCTTGAACGTGCTACTTCTGTGACTAGGGGCAGCTCTATTGGGATTATTCGTTCTCCTATAGGAACATGGAGCAGAAAGCCTTTAAATGTAATAAGTTTCAATGAAGCAATAAAATGATACTAAACCAAGAAAACAGATATATAATAAACAATTGTAACGATACATTTGAATCTAATTTATTGGAGTTACATATTTCCAATTTAAAATTATACAGGACTATTAAAAACATTTTTAGAAAAAAAACGTATAAATATTAAATAGACTATTGAATAAATAAAACATATTAGTACAGAGCTACCAGATAGCCATATTCTTAATTGAGTGTGGCTATTTTATTATAAAAGAAGTTATAGTATAGAAACAAAATGGCAGGTGGTAAAGGAAATATAAAACCAGAAGATGGAAAACAGTTTAGTTCAGAATATCAGCCTAAAGAAAAATGGTCTGAAGAAAAGGCCTTGAATGTTGGTAGGGAATTAATTATATGGTTAAAAACAGATGAAAACATTTTTTTTGAAGAATTCCTGTATATTAAAAATGATTATTACTCAGAATTAATAGCATATCTAGGTAATAAATTTACGTCGTTTTTAAAACTTATTGAGAAGGCTAAGAAAATACAAGAAATCAAACTTAAAAAATTTGGGTGTTTTGATAAATTAAATGCATCGATGACAAAGTTTACTTTAATAAATAATCATAACTGGAAAGATAAATCAGAAATAGAACATAATGCTAATATAACAATTGAACAAATAACTGGTATAGAAATAAAAAAATGAAGCTCAGTTTTAATACTAACGGGAATCCAAAACAACTACAAGCGTGTGAAGCGTGGGCTGATAAGGATGTATTCGAAATTTACTACGGGGGTGCTAAATATGGTGGTAAATCATTTTTGGGATGTAATTTAATATTTTCAGATGCCTTAACATATCCAGGAACACATTACTTTATTGCACGAAAAGACCTTTCTGATTTAGTAAAACACACAATACCTTCAATAAATGAGGTGTTTGAAATATGGGACTTGAGTAACAGGTATTATAATTACAATGGACAGGACAATGTATATCATCTTTACAATGGATCGAGAGTATACTTACTTTATGCCAAATACTTGCCGTCTGACCCACTTTATGAAAGATTTGGTTCTATGCAAATGACCAGAGGTTGGATTGAAGAAGGAGGTGAATTTGTTGAAGATGCCTACAGAAACTTAAAAATATCAATCGGCAGATGGAAAAATGAACTTTATGATTTAGCCCCCAAGTTATTAACTACATGTAACCCTAAAAAAAACTATATATATAGGAACGTTTATAAGCCCTATAAACAAGACAAACTTCTTGCCGATACTGTTTTCATTCAGGCATTACCACACGACAACAAGACCGCATCAAAAGACTACATAAACAATTTAGAGCGAACATTAAAAGGCTCTGCAAGACAAAGATTGCTGTTAGGTAATTGGGAATATGATGATGATCCTACAGCTATGATAGGTTTTGAACACATTGAAACATTATGGTTAAACGATCATGTAAAAGGAAAAGATGTTTATATAGTTAGTGATATTGCTCGTTTTGGTTCAGATAAGGCTATAGTAGCAGTGTGGTTAGGATACGTAATATTAGAATATCATAAGTTTGACATATCAAAAACAACAGATATACAAAATTGTATTAATGCAATGAGGATTAAATATGCTGTATCTGTGAATAATACAGTAGCTGACGAGGATGGTATTGGTGGTGGTGTTGTAGATAATTGTCAAATCAGAGGATTTGTTAATAACTCAAAAGCCCCTAACCCTACTTATCAAAATCTAAAGACAGAATGCGGATATAAGTTAGCTGAAATAATGAATCAAGATAAGTTTTATATAAAATGTGAAATGCCGGATGCTGAAAAGCAAATAATAACAGAAGATTTAGAACAGCTAAAAACGTATGATTCAGACAAAGAAAATAAACTTAGAATTCTTCCTAAAGCAAAGATAAAAGAAAATATAGGGCGTTCTCCTGACTGGTTAGATATATTTATTATGAGGATGTTTTTTGATATAGTAGTTAGAAAAGAAGCTAAAAGTTGGTAGTATGAAAGAAGAGAGATTTAATGAAATAATTGAGAATATATATTATAATCGTAATTCACGAGGAACTGAACCAGCTCAGGAAATACTTGAATATATAAAAGAGCTGAAAAAGGAACTTAAAGAATCAAGGATTAAGAAAGCATTATTACCAAAGTATGTAAATCAAATAACAATAAATATGAATAAGATACTAGGTATAATCGAAGACCCCGAAGAAGTAGAAATAAAATTGGATGGAAAAGAATTAGTAGGTATGATTAATATGACTGATGATTCAGTGAGAATGAACATAAAATATAATCATTAAATAAGCCCAAATAAGGCACGATAATATAAAAACAACACTCATGTACACAATATAACGAGTAAAGCAAAATAAAGTAAGAAACCGATTGAATTATGTATAGATTAGAAACAGGCGAATATGAAAAATTGATAGTAAAGAACCAAAACGGGACATTTGAAATTTATATTAATACACAATTAGGAACTTTACTGGTTTATGGTAAGGCATTAAAGCTTTGGAAATTTACAATAAGATTCTGGTTACATTGGGGAGATTGGATAAAGGATTATTATAAATTGGTAAAGATTCAGAAGAAAGAAGATAAAATAAATAAAAAAGCATTGATATTAGATAAGCGATTAAATAAGAAATTAAAAAGCAGCATAAAACATGCATACAATAATTAAGATATGGTATTGGTAAGAAACGTAGTTGATAAAGATACTCCTGGTAAAGTAGATCCAGGTAATTCTACTATGGTTGTTCTACCAGCAGATACTGGAGGTTCGGATCATATATTTATTGGGAAACCAGTGGACGTGACAGGAATCCCTCTTATATTTATTAGTGTGTATTCGAATGTTGCAAGTGCTGTAGATGGATTGCGTATTCAGCAAAGTGTGGATGGAGAAAATTGGGACAGACACGATGATGCTTATTCTATACCAGGAGGGTCAGGAAAGAATTACTCGATACAAAGATTTGCTAAATTCTTTAGAGTGATGTATACGAATGGTACAGGAGCACAAGGCGTATTTGAGTTGCAGGTATTGTTCAGTATAAATACGAAACCTAGTTCACACCGTATTAAGGATGAAATTGTAGGGGATGATGATGCAGAATTAGTAAAAGCTGCTTTGACAGGAGAGAACGGAGCAGGACATTGGCATAATGTAGGAATTACGGAAGATGGTGATTTAAAGATATCCGATAATTCCAGTGGGTTAGCTATTGCTCAAGGAAATGTAACAGGGGTTTCTTTTATCCATAAATTTGGGAATGCTCCTGATTTTGACGTGGCTGATGGTTTTGTAACTATTTGGGATGGTGCGAATGATGCTGGTTTAGCTCAAATGCAATACGTTTATTCAACTTCAGCTATAATAGATAGTATTTCGAGTTCGGGAGCAGGGGACACTCAAGATATAGAAATAGAAGGATTAGATGCTAATTATGATGTGGTAATTCAGGTCATAACATTAACGGGGCAGACTAGGAAAGCCTTAGATACAAATTTGATTCGAGTGTATAGAATGAAAAATGTAAGTAATGTGAATTTAACAGGGAATTGTTATTGCTATGAAGATACAGCATTAAGTTTAGGAGTACCAATACTTACTACTAAGGTAAGAGCTATTGCGTCTGTGGAACATAATCAAACTCTAATGACGCTATATACTATTCCTGCGGGAAAGACTGGTTATGTAAGAAATTGGTATGCGAGTTTGTCAGGAGCAAAGAAAACAAGTGTCCATATAATTCATTTAGCAGCAAGACCTTTTGGAGAAGTATTTCAAACAAAACATGTGTCTGCCATCATGGGAACGGGTTCAAGTAACATACAGCATATATACGAAGAACCAGGAATCCTTACAGAAAAAACAGATATTGATATACATGTTAATTCAGATGAAGATCAGGCTGGTATAAGTGCGGGTTTTGATATAGTGCTTGTTGATAACT
>Ga0114923_10002356_pt1 | contig 12827 bp, 13 predicted proteins | sample SumtaG_FD_89578 | JGI IMG/M metagenome (GOLD analysis project Ga0114923, IMG submission 89578) | Deep subsurface microbial communities from Indian Ocean to uncover new lineages of life (NeLLi) - Sumatra_00157 metaG | ecosystem: Environmental > Aquatic > Marine > Oceanic > Sediment | place: near... | reverse complement strand
CTCATCCTTCGACCAGTAATAGAGTAATTTTCGTTCGTCTTTATTGGCGTACCGGGCAGTAAAGGGATGTTTCCCTGCCGGGGTAACAATATTAATATAATTGCCGATCTTATTGGGGTCTACATCCTGGGAGAAACGCACCAGGGTTTTTTGATTTAAGGTTTGCCACTTACGCCGGTGATAGGGCTTGGTACTTAGTATTGTAATGGTAGGAGTGGTAAAGAACCATGCTTTTGCCGCCGCAATTTTCCCGGTAAAGGCCGTGTAACCCTTGAACCGGATATTGTACCGGCTGGACAATTTTAATTTTTCATCGATGCGAAAGCAGTAGGTGGTGGAGCTTTTCCAGTAGCCCTCTCCTTTGAGATGGGGTTTAACTTCGATCAATGAAGGGGCGTCTTTTTCCACTTTTTTCAATGGTGCCACCGGTTCGGAGAAGGTGATATTGATTTCATCCACCTCATCCACCTTGCGGGTCTGGCCCTGGGGATGGAAAGACACCACATAAACCCTGCCTTTTCCTGTTTTTGCTTCTCCCCGCTGCAAGGTATCGATATCGGTGGCAATCATTTGCTGCCACTTTTTAGAAGAGGTTTCAGGGATCGGTTCGGTTGATGGTGGTGGGGGATCGGGCAAAGGAACCGCCAACTCATGAGAACCGCTAAAAAATAAAGCAAGAATAACACCAATAAACAAAATAATAATAGAAAGTTTATTTTTCATTTTTTATAGAACCTCCTGGTTTTTCTTATTAAAATAAATACCATTGGATTATTATACCCGGAAGAAAACTTTTTTCAAATGTTTTGGGAATTTTTTCTTTTGGGTTTTTTGACGGGTCATGGTTATTCCCGGTTGATTTATGGAGAAAAATATGTATAATAATACATGGAATAAACTGTCATACCAGGAGGTACTAATTATGATAGGATATGCTAAAGAGGAAATTATTCCTGTCACCAGGATAGCCAGGAATTTGCGTGAGATATTAGATAAGCTAAAATTTAAAAAATTGGATAAAGTGGCAATTTCCAGGAATAACAAGTTAGAGTCTGTTATTCTGCCGGTAGAAGAATATGAAATGCTCCAGGAAGCATATGATCTAATGGAACATATGGAGATTTACAAAGTGGTCAAAGAAAGGGAGAAAACCGATATAAATGAATTTATTCCCCTTGAACAGGTATTGAAAGAAAATGAGTGATAAATTACCCCGCGGCGCAGGGGGCCTATATGCAAAATAGCGAGGCTCTGCTGGAATATGCTTCTACAATTTGTTCCCATTGAAAAAAATGAAAATTCCTATACGATTGAATTATGAATGATTATGAAGTCATATTTCATCCTGAAGCCAAAAAGGGATTTAACCAGCTTGATGGAAGTATAAGAAAAGTTGTATTAAAACAGATGTTAAAGTTGCAAAAGAAACCGAATTTGGGAGAGACATTGGGGAATAAGGCAGGGTTTGATTTAACCGGCTACAGGAAAATGTATGCCTACAAGAAAAAAATCAGGATCGTTTACCGTATTCATGAAGGTAAGCTGTTGATTTTCATAATAGCGGTAGGGAGTAGGAAAGAGATGGCCGTATATCGCGATGCCTATGAGCGAAAGAAAGATAAACCGTCTAACAGCCGCTATACTTTTTGATTTTTTCTTTTTGTCTTTATGGAAAATATTTTAGCCGCGAAGGGACGCGAAAAGAAAGAGATTTTTTTATAATCTGTGTCAATCCGTGTAATCTGTGGACTATTTTTCTTCTTCTGATTCGTGTAATTCGTGGGCAATTTTCCCGGCAATGAAATCAAACGCACTGATCCTCACTCTAAAATTACCTTTGGTTTTGACGGGCAATTTCAAGGAAATGGAAATCGATTTCTTTTGGGATTTCAGCGTATTTTGCGTCCTGTAAACCACAACATTCTTATCATCCAGCAATAGCACCAGGATTTTTATGATGCCCGGCATTTTATTGCCCTGGGTATCCTTATCCAGTTTATAACCGGATATCGAAAATTTTAATACCTGTCGCTTTAATGAAATACCGGACAGTTTGATCCGGGTTTCCTTCATCGCCGAAACATGCGCTTTTATCTCACTTGCCGGGAATAATTTTTTATAATAGAGCCGTGCACGGGCTTTTGAGACACCCACTTCAATGGTTTTGTCTTCCAATTTATCATCGGTTTTAAACGTCAATTCATAGAAAACGCTGCTGTTCTTGCCAATGATATCCAGGCTTTTACTTAAGTTGGAATTAATCACAGCGATCCCACCGGTGCATATCGATACATCCTTTAACGTCTTCTCATAGTCGGGGGATACAGTGTCCCCCATCCCTGTGCTTTTTTTCTGGTTTTTAAAAAATATCACGTTGTAATTGATGTTCACTGCCAGCATGGCGTCCAGTATCCGGTGAACAGGGAAAGTTTCAGAGATCATCATGGATTTTTCGATCATATTTAATTCATTGTAAAATGTCGCGGCCCTGGGTTGATCAGTGCCGGAGAGCGTACCGGCATAATCCCTGATCTCCCGGGCGATTTTCCGAAACTCCGCTATAAAGGGAATGATTTCTCTCTCCTGGAAATTGATCAACCATTTTTCTCCCTCTTCTTCAGCCAACAATGCGGCAACTGCCTGGTTTTTCGCCAGGCCGGCAAGTAAGAACCTGTTTTTGAAGTTGTTGAATTCCCTTTTGTAACTGATTAAAAAAAACTCGGAACCACCTCTATCAAACCTCCTGATCAACTGGGACAAATTTGATATATTACCGGCAATGTTCTTTTTATATCTAAGGGTGTCTTTTTTTACGATCGTTTCAATTTCCTGCAATACATTTTTTTTGCCCTTGTGAGTGGCGATGCGATAAACTTTGACCGGTGACCACAGGATGATACTGTCACCTTCGGCAAGAATATGGGATACAAAATGAGAGATGCCGTTGGAGATTTGTTTGCCGTATTCGGTAATGTTAAAGGCCAGGATAAAGTTTCGCCGTACTGCCGGTTGACTCAACGACCGGTTTCGTTTAAAAAATTCAACGATCTTTTCTTTTTTGCCGTTGACACTCAGCTCAAAATCATCTTTGGTAAGAGTTTCCACTGCCTTGTCTTTCAACAATACCTTTACCGGCAGTTTCAGAAGGATTTCTTCTCCTGCCGAATAGCTGGTGCTGAGAAATAGTACGTTTAAAATAAAAAGTGCGGCAACAATTATTTTTTTCATTTTAACTCCTCTTTCATTTCCATTATAACATATGAAGGAGTTGCATGTATATTTATAGAAATGGTGCAAATGGAAGGGGGCCGCATCCTAACATTTATTGGGACGCGGCCTCTTTCCTTTTTCTCTTACCCCTTAATTGCCCACCTTTTTGCGTAAGTCATGTTGTATGTTATGATAGATCATTTTCCAGGAGGCTGGCCGAGAACATGTCTTTATGTTCTCTTCTCATCTTCCTATCTTCTTCTTTTCCTCACTTCTCTATTTTCTAACGACTCCCCGGCCCATCGTCACCGATTGTTACTTGACCCGGTGGTTGTACAGTGAGGGGGCCGGTTGGCCGCGTTATTTTCAATTGCCATACAGGGGGTCCCGGGGGAACGATCAATAATGTTCGCTCCCCGGAGTGGTTGACGGTTATATTACCTCCTGGGGAAAAGGTGAAATCCGCCCATGAAGGTAAGTTTATCAAACAATCCTTCCCTAGATTACCGGGGCCGCTGACGATTGAGATGTGCAGGTAATCGCCTTCTTCAACGGTTCGCAGGGGAAGGGTAATTGAGCTGTTGTAACTGATCATATGAGCACTTCGGCTGGCGTGGTGGTAAATATTCATGTCTCGTTTCTCTGTTACCAGTTTGTTTTCTACTGTAATGTCAAGTTTCTCCGGCATTTTTAACCTCCTGTGTCCTTATTTTAAAGTGTTGGCAAGGTGAGAAGAGAATTTAAGCCCATCTCCTCTCCTCCCTTGCTCCTTAATTTCTCGTCGTATTCCCGCCACTGATATTACTTTTATTTTCTGTTTGGAAAAACTTTGCGGTTTTCCTTCAACAAAAATTTTGCAGTGCAAGATACAACTTCGTTAATGCGGTTCTCCTATCTTCTTAATTCCAATTGCAAAAACAGTAATACTTGCGGGAGAGGAATCAATATGTTCCTTACTTTTTGCTCTCCATGTATGAGAGTCATTAGGATAAGACGCAGTTAATAACTGACCCAAATTGGGATTAGCCCAATTTGCACGAGCGCCACCTCCAGAAAGAACATACTTCTTACCAATACTCACAGTTTTAATAGGGTGGTTTTTCACTTTTGATGTTTTAAAATCAAGCATATTCTCAAAATACTTACCGCCTCTTCTGAGCTTAATACCAATAGCATAAACTTTAATCTTTGCAGGACCTGAAATCCTATGATCTTTACTCATAGCTTTCCAGGTAGAATGGTTTTCAGGAAAAGATGCAGTTAACATATTTTCCGAACCAATAACTTGTGCACCACCGCATGTCATCACGTATTCAGGAGGGACACTTTTCGTAAGGGAAGGATGAGACTCAGCTATTGGAGTTTGATCAGAAAAACTTTCTACCTCAAACAAATCTTTAGGATCCCAGATAGCAATTGCCCAGACAGTAATAGTACAAGGACATTCATTACCTGCTGTATGATCTTGACTCGTAGCAATCCAGCTCTTAGAATCGTCACTGGGATAAGAAGAAGTCAAAAGATTTCCTCTTCTAGGACAAACTTTCTCCCAGTTAACACGTGCTCCTCCGCCTATCACTTTGTATCCGTCTGGAACAGTTACTTTAGCAGTTGGGTGTTGAGCAGCGTCTCCCTCAAAATGAAATATTTTGAAGTACTTTTTGTAATTCTCAGCGTTTATTACAGGTAACTTAGAAAGGTCTTCCGCAGCTAAATTCTCCTGAGAAAAAAACAACATCGAAACAAACAAAATAGAAAAAACAAACACTTTTTTAATCATTTTAATTCTCCTTTTTAACATATAGATTTAGTTTTTTGCGATTAGGATTGATTTAGTAGTCCTTTGCTTTAGACCTAATCTATCTGAAAGCACTTGGATTTTCATTAAAAAAATCTTAACTTATACCTTCCAGGGGAAGGAGGCCGCATCTCAACATTTGACAAAAGGTGTCTAATGTATAATGTCGAGACGCGACCCTTTCACGACCCGTTACCACATGCACTTTGATTCGACTTTTAATTGTATTGAATCCTTTCAACAACTTAATTCCTTTTCTTTCAAGACATGATAACATTGTTGATTGAAAAGCAGGAAGGCATAATGCAGGGCTGGCAATCAAGCTTGATTGCCCACATGCTGCAACAGCTTCAAGAGCACAATCTTTAAGAGTGTTTTTGATACGCTGTTCAACATTTCCTATTCTAATATAAGCATATGCATAAAGCCGTTGTTCTGACGTTTTTATGGTTGGTGACGGAAAACCGAGAGAATTTTTAATCCATGCTATTTTTAAACATGGCGTAAGATTCATCCAACCCAGAGTGACTCTATGGGAACTATTGGGAAAAGCACCCATTATACTAATAAGGATTAACCACATAAATAAAAATGTTTTCTTAATCATTTTCGTCCTCCAATTTTTTATTAGACCTTACAGGTCTGGTTCTAGTTTTGTTATGTTTTACCTTTTTCATCCTTTCCCAGCCTTTTCGCCATGCTGAAAGAGCCATATATGACAGCAATATAAATCCCAGTAAATAACCCCAGGTTTGATAAGGTGGATAAATCCAGGGGATATTTTTGGACAGATTTTTGATTTTTTCCCTCTCATCAGCGGTTAAGTTTGCATTATTTCCTTTTCTTTTTAAATTATCCTGGATAGAAGGCGCCAGTGGTTTGAATCCACCCCAACCACCTAAACCGACAAATAGATCAAGAACTTGCATTGAACGGCTTTGGTATTCCCATTTAAAAGGGTCCTCTTTTGTAGGCCTGACAAAATCAAGGTAACTGCAAAAAAGAATGAGATATGCCAAAAGGGGGATCATCAAAACCCACACCTTTAATGAGAATTTGGCTATTTTGAAGCTCCGATGAATTTCTCTGTTAGAATCGAAACCCTTTGGCGGCAGTAAGATTGTGTCATAGAAAGAATGAGTTTTGTCGTTCAGGATTGAATCACTTTTTTTACGGATGGCGTTTCTCAGTTCCGATAATTCCTTAAATGAAAGAACCATATTACAGAAAAGGCCAAAGATGATAATCGGCCCAAAAATATGCAAAAATCCTACGTTCACTGTTCCAATAATCCAGCTTACCGGCGATGACACTTCCCAGGTTGGTAAGCGACTGACAGTAGCCATTAAAAGACCTATACCGCTGGTGTAAAGTGCCTTTTTGGCAAACTTTTCTTTAACCTTCGTATATAATTCTAATTCGTCCATAAAGTCCTCCTATTGTAACCCTGGTGATAGCACACTTTTCTCCCGCGTTCTCTATCAAAGCCATTCTATTTTGGCATTTACTTTAAGCTCTAAGCCGCTTTGAATGAAACGGATCCGATGTGGTAAAAGGATTAGTCGGTATTTTTTTGACAAAATTGGTTTAGATATCGACCCAATTTTAACAAGGTTCCGGTATTCCAGGAATTCGGGCAATTTACCATGAAACCATATGCCCGCCGGCAATTTAAAAGGGACGGAAATGGCAATGTTTCCGGCCCGGTTCAGATGAAAGCGCAGGGTCAGGGGCACAATTGTTTCATGGTCTTGGATCAATTGATACTGGAAGGTATTGCCTTGTTTTTTTAAATGGAGTCGGATAGACAGCGAACTGTGAGCAGAGATATCTGTCCCGACTCTTGTGCCAAAACCGCCGCCCACTGTACAATCTCTACAACTTTTGAAGGGACAAGCGAATCCTCTTACATGACCATGCAATTGCACTCTGCCGCGTAAATTAAAATGAGTTTCTATGGCAATACCATTTTGCCACTGGTTCTTCAAGGAATCGACGGTTAAAGCCATATGAAAGCGATTACTATCCACTTCCACATAAAATCCGCAGCCGAGACCGCCGCCCCATTGATCTTTTAACCTCCCGATACCCTGGGTCATTTGAAACGTGTATCGCCGTTGAGGAAGGGGAAGTCGATTGTAACTGTTGATCATCGAGGCTAGCCATTGTTTTGAAATCCATAACCGTAGGTGGCAATCTTTCACTAATATGGGGGTGACCATGGGTTCCAGTTTGTCTTTCAGTATCTTTATTTCTTTTTCTCTTTGTGTGATTTGATCATCCAGGTTCGACCCACTCATGAAGAATGAACCCAAAAAAAGTAAAACTACCATTAATATTTTCTTCTGCATTTTCTCCTCCTATTTAAAGTTAAGATAGACGTGGACCCCATCTGAAAGAAAGAGTATTTGTTTAACTTTCAGGGTCTTTCTACCACCAACTGCCGGGACGAATAAATTCCCGATGATTCGCCCATCTCCAGCATTAAAATTCAGTGTTTTGGTTTGTGCGGGTAGTTTAAGGTCTATTTCAGATTTTAAAGGGAAAGACAATTCCGGGAGTAATTGGATATATGAGTTGATCTTTAAATGAATGAGATCCTTTATAAAGCCGCGAAATTTAAATTTCAAAAAACCCCAACGAGCTTTTGGCACAACCTCTTTGACATGGACTTTGATCGTTGCTTTGGACAGGTCGTTAGAGGGAATTCTTAATTCCAGTACCGCTGTCAATTCCAGGTCAACCCGGAATTTATACCTGGTATGTTCGACCCATGCGATGATGGTTACCCCTGGAAATCCGTCATCAAAATGAGTCCGGATGGAATTGATGTGAAAAACTGCTTCTTTGATACCTGTTAATAGTCCGCTGACGTTGTCGACACCAGTCAGCACCTGGTTGATTTTTTCGGTCGAAATAAAGAGGCTGAAATCGCAAGAAATCTCAGGATCGGACTGAGTGGCGAGTAATGAACGAAGTGCTTTTAAGTTTTCATATTTGACGTTTAATAAGTTTAATCGCTGCTGTTTTATCTGTCTTGTGGTGCTGCAAGCGCTGCAGTTGACAGCGATGAGAGCCAGGATAAAGATAATTATCGTATATACAGGTACTGTCTTTTTTTCTCTTTTACGTATAAATATCATTTGTTCCTCCTTTTTTTATTTGTATCTTCCAGAAGGGGGCCGCATCCCAACATTTGACAAAAGGTGTCTAATGTAGAATGTTGAGACGTGACCCCATTTACATTTACAATCAGGTGTCCCGGTTTATTTTCTTTTCCCGTAAAGATTTATTTTTACGTAGAAATAAACAGCAACATTTTTTGGGCGGGTTTCAGGATCTCCTCCCCTAATTGTATGAGTATGGGCACCATTTTGATCCGTACTCTTTTTTAACCCACCCCCATAACTATCAGTTGAAAAATGGGCAAGTCGTTGTGATGCTCCTCCGGGAGCCATACTAAAAGTGTCGGCGCCATTTCTTCCCATAGTGTGAGAGTGATTCCCATTGCTAGAAACTATGAAATTTCTATTGGGTAACTTTGTTGTATCTCTTTGATATGACCCGACTTTTCGATCCGTAGCAATATCACCCTTCGATGGACTTACACTTGAAGTTCCCAGGTTATTTAAACCACGTAAAAATTTACCTCGTAAATCAGGAAGTTTTGTGGTTGCTTTATAGCGAGATTGTATCTTATAATAGTGGGACCCGTTAGGAGCCTCATTCCCATCTGCCGGTGCCCAATGATGTCTACTATAAACTTCAAAGAAAAGATTTGGTTCCAGCATAGATGCTATAATTGTTCCAACTGGAAGCTCATTTATGCTGCTCTTCAGTTCCTCAACCAAGTTATCTTCTTGGCTCTGTAATACACTAACACTTAACATTAAGATTAATGTTAAAATCAAAAATTTTTTCATTTTTTTCTCCTAATTTTATTTATATTTTTCTAAAAAGTTTTCCTGGGTAAACTTTCAAAACCCTTACACGTTAAACATACCATAGGCGTCTAATGTAGAATGTTGAGACGTGACCCATTTATGTGTAAGATATCTACTTTTTCATGAAGAGGGGCAGACTCACTACTAAGTTTACTGTAATCCTATCACCAAATGAGATATCGTTCATTTCAGAATCAAATTTATCTTCATATTCAACCATGATTCCTCCCAATGGGACTAATGATCTTTCTTTCGATTTAAGGATATAAATTCCGGTACCCAAATTAAGTGAACGTATTAGACGACTGTAATTGTATCGTCCATAAGCAATGATACCAAAAGGAAGTTTAGATGGTTTCCAAAAGCTGCTGAGCAAAATGTAACCTAGATTAAATGTCTCAAACGTTCCCTGTCTGGCGTTGAATGTTTTTTTAGATGATCGAGTTATGTTTTCAACTGAGGTGCCGTAAACAGTTTCATCCGTTAACTCAACTTTTTTAAGTAGCGAGGCATTGTTGGTCCGATTAATACCGACAGACAAACTTACAAGAGTATTATACTCATTAAAATACCTATTAAGGGAAATTCGCGCTGATAGACCGTTAAATACTTCATTCGTAATTTGGTTCTCAATGGATGCTTCTGGAGAAAATATCTTAAATTCAGCTTTTTCGTATCCAAATCTAAAATTAAGCCAATATAGTTGTCTAGGTAATTTTTCCTCTAAATCCTTCCGAATTATTTCTTCATATTTTTTATCTAGTTCTGCACGGTCATTTTCCTTTTTTCTTTGCAAATCTTCCTTCTCTCTTTCCAGTATAAACTTCTTGATTTTCCTTTCCAATAAAGGGGTTCTTTGCTTTGATTGCTCATCCGATTCAACGTCCACCATTTTCCCTTTTTCTAGTTCTAATCTTTTTTCTTCTAATTTTTTAATTTCCTTTTCTAATTCATCATGCGGCGTTTTGTATTTATCATTGATTCTTTTTATCTCCTCTCCTTTTTTTTCATGTTCCCTTTTTAAGATCACCTCATTTACCTCTTCCCATTTGGCTCTACTAAAAGTATAACCAATGCTAAAATTAATTTTAAATCCGGCATTCAGATTCCCATTTTTTAATAATGATGCAACTCCGTTTGTTGCTTTTCCGGAAACATCAAATCCAAGGACCCAATCCTCTCCGTTTTGTACTGTGTAACCAAGTTTAATGCTGTTGTTTGCAGTATTGAAGATAACTGCACTCCCCCAATACTGAATAAGCACTTCTTCTCCTTTTGCATCTTCAAAAATCAGTTGAGCAAAAGATAGCTTGGTAAATGTAAAACATAAAACACTCAATAAAATTAAGATACTGAAACATTTATTCTTCATCATGATTCATTCTCCTTTTGATCAGATTTATATTTTCTTAAAAATTACCTACTAAGAGGCAATTCTAACTCAGTGTTTACAACAGCCAGTCTTTTTTTAAACGAACGAGTATACTTTCTAGGTCCTTTTCCATCTACTTTAATTGAGAGAGTACAAGTTTTGTCTTTCTTATTTTTACTTCTACAAGCCAAATGAATATTCAATTCACCATCAACCGCAAAATCAGCATCTACCCATTCTAGTTTGTCCTGGTTGCGATTTAAAGTGATTTGATCTTCCTCAAGGTGAAAAAAGTAATTGGCTATAGGGCCGATCAACTCTACTTCGATTTTATGTCTTTTTTTGCTCATTTTTTAATCCTCCTATATTTTTATCGTTTTCTAGAAAGTTTTCCTGGCTAAACTTTCAAACCCTTACACGTTTCATGCCCTTGATCAAGGCCTTCGATCGTTTGACATCGCTTCCTTTTTCCTGCCAAATGATCTGCTCCTATTATGGCATAAAAAAAATCCGGAGGTGAGCAAATCGGATGCAAAATGATAGGTAAAATAGTTGCATTAAAGATCAAGGTATAGAACAAATGTTGCAACCCAGGTAATTTCGATGCAAAATGCGTTTCTTGGAGTGAAATCAGTCGAATGGCATTGAAGATGCATGTAGGGTTTTGGTGAGTCGATTGGGAGGCGTATTTCAAAGTTCTTAAATCCGAAATCCGAATATCGAAATCCGAAAGTCGCCGGCGGCGACACCCTATTGAGAATTCAAGTGACCTAAATACAAATGATCAAAACAGGAACCAAATTAGCCCCGGCAAACACGCTCTTGAGCATGGGCTCTTGCCAGTTCGCCCGAGAATTAAAATATTCATGATATCGATAAATCAAGACGTAGTTATATCCAGGATGTAGGGAACAGGCTTGCCTGTTCCGCGGAATTCTCAGACAACCTGTTGCATGAAAACATCTCCCATATTTAGCCTTGCGTTATAGAATTAGAACCCTTAAAATAGGAAGAATTGTATTTTACATCCCCATTCTTTTTTGTTATAATTCAATCCCATCTATCCAAAACAGCAGGTTTTAAAACGGAGGCTTCTAAAAAATGAAACAATGGTTTAAAAATATATGGTTCCGCCGGGTGAGTTTCGTCCTTATCGGCGCCCTGGGCGGGTTTGCTTATTACTATTTCATCGGGTGCGTGTCCGGTTCTTGTCCTATTACATCTAACCCCTATGTCAGTACCGGTTACGGCTCACTCATCGGCTTGACTTTATCGATCGGAACAAAAAAGAACGCTAAGGGTTGATTTCTACGCTTTTTTCAAGACTTCGCTTGAAAAAAGAACCGCCAAAGGCGGGAATATCGAACGTCGAACGTCGAACGTTGAATATCGAAGGAAGGCGGCGCTTCGCGCCATATATTAGCTCTAAATACCCGCGCCTTCGGTGCACCATCCTTCGACATTCCTTGTTCGATATTCATTATTCAATCTTCACATATTCAAAGTCACATCGCGGCCTTCGGCCGCAACCAAAAAGAGCGGGCTTGCCTTGAAATTACAAATTACAAAAAACAAATCACAAACAAATTACAATAAACAAAAAGGCAAAAAAACAAACAAAAAATTGAAATATAGTAGTACAGAGGAAAAATTTAAAAAATCGCTGTATACTCTGTGATACTGTGTGGCAACTTCTTGTTTTTTTGGCAAGAATATTTTGAACTGCACCTGTATAATAAAGAGGAGACAATCAAGAAAAACCACTGTTCCGCTCGGGCATCCGACAAATGATGCCACTCCGTGCGGAAAACCTACCAGCCGATACGCTGGATGGACAGAAAAAAGAGCGAAAAAGAGCCTTGATCTGTCCATCCGGAACTACTATAGAAACAACAGAAGAAACTCTTTGCCTCCGGCGGCCAGCTTTTTGTAAAAAGCTGGGCAAAAACTTTTGTATAGAATTGCTAATGTTCTGCCTTCATCATTCGTTCTCTTTGAAGTTAGAAGGCAACTGGTGAAACTTTTTCTTAAAACATTTGGTGAAATAATTGGCACTGGAAAACCCCACCTCCAACGCCACCTCCAAAACCGTGCCAAAATTGTTTTTTAACAACTCAGCCCCCCGCTTAAGACGACACGAGCGGATAAAATCAGTAGGCGTTTCGCCGGTTATAGCAAGAATTTTCCTGTAAATGGTCGAGCGATCCATAATAAGCGTCTTTGCCAATTGTTCCACGTTAAATTCTTCATCCGATAAATTCTTGCTTATCGCTTCCCGCAGCTCTTTTATAAACTCTTTATCAATGGGCGATACCGGAATTTTTGCCGGCTGCAAAGTCATCTCCCGGTTTATACTTAATTGCAATTGCCGGCGCAACTCGATGAGGTTCTTGATACGGGCCATCAATATTTTGGTACTAAAGGGTTTTGTGATATAGTCGTCGGCCAGGGTTTCCAAACCCATAACAATACTATCCTCCGAAGCTTTGGCAGTTAATAGTAT
>Ga0114923_10002355_pt1 | contig 12829 bp, 12 predicted proteins | sample SumtaG_FD_89578 | JGI IMG/M metagenome (GOLD analysis project Ga0114923, IMG submission 89578) | Deep subsurface microbial communities from Indian Ocean to uncover new lineages of life (NeLLi) - Sumatra_00157 metaG | ecosystem: Environmental > Aquatic > Marine > Oceanic > Sediment | place: near... | reverse complement strand
GGAGCCCATCCTGTCCTAAGCCAGACGGGGACTGGGAAATTCACCAAGGCAAAGCTCTTAGAGTCAGAAGCCCAGAAAAGGGAAAGGGTGGGTGATTATCCTGCCGCTATGGAGGTGTACCAAGAGGCTCTGGAGTCTGAGACCGACAACAGAGAAAGGGAGGAGCTTCAGAAAAATCTTGGCGGTGTCATCAGGCGTTATTACATGGACCTGTATCAACGGGCTCGCCGTGCCAGTTCTCGCCCGGAGATGATGAAAATAACGATTCTGGCCCTGTCTTTGGGTCTCGAGGGAAGAACGGATGAAGGCGGCAATGTTTTTCGTAAGCTCGGTGGATGGTTTCGAGGTTCGGACAAGGACCTGGAAAAGGCGATCGAGTTTATTCAGATGCGAAGGCTGGAGATCTTTATCCAGCTCCGGAGAGAGGCTGAGGAAGCCAATCGAAAAAGGGCCTACAAGCAGGCGGCCTCGCTTTACGACCAGGCTCGTGAGTTGGACCCCGAGCTATACAATCAGAAAAACCTGGCAGCTCAGTACAACAGGATACGAAATCGCATCGAGGGTCAGCAGCTAGCTTTTGAGGGACAGCGACTTCTCGAGGAGAGAAAGTACCAGGAAGCAAGGGAGAAATTCCACAGGGCGAATACTCTTTACCCGGGCCAGGCAGCGGTCCAAAAAGGCCTCAGTAAAATCAAGAGCGAAGTCGAAATACGAGAAGCTCTTCTGGCCTTTTTCGACGGCCGATCGGAAGAGTCCATCCGGATTTTGGAAGCCACTCTGGAGGTGATTGGAGACGGCTACGTCCAGGTCCACGCTCTTTTGGGGGCGATGTACTGTCACCAGACCTTCATCAGCCCAGAACCGGACAAGGCGTTCCTCGGAAGCGCCAAAGAACAGTTCCAGAGGGTGCTCCAGTTACAGCCCGACTACCAGTTGTCCGAGAAACTCTTCTCTCCCAGAATCCTGGACTTTTTTGAGCAGGTTCGCTCCGTGACCCCAGGGGATACCCTCATTCCGACCGCCACTTCAACGGCTCAGTAGTCCCTATCTTCTTTCTTGATAAAAAGTTACAGGTGTGCTAGTCTCTGGTCCATTCTTTTGAGAAGGCCCAAGCAAACAAGACATCATGAGCTCAAAACGAGGAAAGAATTGGACAAGAATCGTCAACCGGCTGGTCCTGGCTATGGGCCTGGTGGTGCTGGCTCCCTGGGCGGTAAGCGCTCAAGCTCAAGAGGAGGAGACTTTCCTGCTCCTGTTTCCATTCTTTTTCGAGGATGAAGCCAATTTTTCGGGTTATGGACTGCTCAATCATTCCCCGGATCCTGTCCAGATCACCATTGAGGGCTTTGACGACGCTGGCCAGCTGATTGATTTTCGGGAAAACCCGGCCCAAGAGAGTCTGGATTCGCACAACCAGGTGGCACTGCTGGGCAGCGAGCTCTTTGGAGATGAACCGACTCGTGAGCTACAGGGCTGGATACGGATGAGTTCCGCCACTCCTGATCTGGCTGGATTTTTCCAGCTTGGAAACGGATTGGAGGGAAGGCAAACCCGGTTGGATGGCGCTTTGGCCTTTACCGAGCAGTCCAGGGTGCTTTTTTTCACACGCGTTCACGAGGGCCCGTCCTCTTTTCCCAATTTCGGCCTCTTCGGGCCCAAGGATGCGACGACCTTCTTGAGCATTGTCAATCCCAACGATGAGCCCATAACCCTGACGCTCAACCTGTTGAACCTTACCGGCGCCAACATGGCTCAAACTCAGGAAGTGGAGCTTCCTGCCTTCGGCCGCTTGTTGGACACGGTGAGCGGTATTTTTAACCAGAATCTGCAGGTGGCCACGGCCACCGTTCGGGTGGATGTGGAGGGCCCGGGAGCGGTGGGATTCGAGTTGATCGTCGTGGACGATAGCGTCCTGGCCTTGAATGCCTCGCCTGGGTCCGGAGCGTCGACCCTCTACTCCGCGCAACTAGCCAGTGGTTTGAGGGAAAACGGGGGCATCTTCAGCAGCCTCAAGTTAGTGAATACGACTCAGGAGCTTAAGGCTGTGACTCTCAGAGCCTTCAGCGACGAGGGAGTCGAATTTGCTTCCCCGGTCTTTGTCATACAACCGGGCGGAAGTTTTCAGGGCCCGGTGCATGTGTTGTTTCCTGGAGTGGCGAACCCGACGTCGGACCGGAATCTGGTGGTAGGCTCGATCGTCGTTGAAGTGGAAGGGGGAGGAGTCATCGGTGACGTCATCTTTGGAGATCCCGGCGACAATGCTACGGGCACTCCGGAAATCATCAATTACGCGGCAGCGCTCCCCTTGCAGGAGACCCTTTTCACTGAGGCTTTATTCCTCCAGGTTGCCAACGGTTCTCTCAATCCGCAGGATCCGGACGATCCTGTCCAGGATCTGTTCACCCGCCTTGTCCTGTTCAATCCTAACGACGAGCCAGCGGACTTCACCATCAAGGTTTTTGATTCCTTGGGAAACCTGGTGGGAGAGGCCAGCCCTCCAGCTTTGGGACCTGGGGAGCGATTGGATCAGTTGGTCGAGGACCTGATTCCCGAGTCCGCCGATCAGATCGGCGGTTTTATCCAAATCGAGTCCACCCAGCCGTTGGTAGGGCAGGAAGTTGTCGGCAATGAAGCCCTGGATTACACCTCAGCCCTTTCTCCCACGGTGATCGAACCTACGGTGACGGTGGTCCCCGATGACCCCGATGACCCCGTGGACCGTTTGGACCCCGTGAATCGTCCAGACTCCGTGGACCGTTTGGACCCCGTGGACCGTTTGGACCCCGTGGATCGTCCAGACCCCGTCGAACCCCCTATTCGTGGCACCTCTCCGAGAGTTCGCTAAATCCCCTTGATGGTCAGTTGGCGTCGAATGTGATCGATACCTGCCGTCACGCGACTTCGAACGGTTGAGTAGGGAATCCCTTTTTCTGTGCAGATATCCTTGATTTTCCGGTGATTTCGATTGAAAGCGATGTCGATGGCCTCTCTCTGTTCGGGAGACAGTTCTCCCAGGGTCTTGTGGACTTCTTCCAGAATCGAGTTTTTCACCTCACTCTTTTCCTTCTCAATGAGAAGGTTCAACGGGTCGGGAGCATCAGAGCATAGAGAGGCAAAATTCCCAGGGTTCAAGGAGTAGGCCTTCTGATGCCGCCGCAGGCAGCGGTAATGGTCGATGCTGGTATTGAGCACTACTTTGCGCATGTAGTTGTAGGCCTCATTTGGGGAGGAGAAGTGTTTCTTGGATTTGAGTAATTTGACGAAGGCTTCCTGTAAGACGTCGTCAACGCTCGACGGGTCTATCAGAATACTGCGAATAAGGGATCGTAGAATTGCCTGATTCTTGTGCCAAAGCCGTTCCAGCAATGCAAAAAGCTTCGCAGAAACGGACGTCACAAGCTGTGAAGAGTACGGGGAAACCAACCGAGGCCTGCTCACTATAGGAGTAGCGAAAAGTGTTGTCAAGGAAAGCCGAGTCTTTTAACATAGGCTCTATCTATGGCAAAGGAAGTGACTGCGATCTATCCGGGTTCCTTTGACCCGGTGACCAATGGCCATGTCGATATCATCGAAAGAAGTCAGGGTATCTTCGATCGGGTCATTGTCGCGGTCCTGGTCAATATTGAAAAAGAGCCCTTTTTCACAACAGACGAGCGGGTGGAGATGCTGCGGGAAGTCACCGGAAAATGGGATAATGTTCAGATTGAAACCTTTCAAGGTTTATTGGTGAAGTACGCCGTTTCCCAAAAGGCTCAGGTGATCCTGCGGGGTATTCGAGCGGTGACCGATTATGAGTATGAGTTTCAAATGGCGCTTATGAACCGCCGGATGCAGCCGGGAATCGAAACGGTCTTCATGGTACCGGCGGAGGCGTACACGTATTTAAGTTCCAGGTTGGTAAAGGAGATCTTCCTTTTGGGAGGCTCTGTAGAGGGGATTGTTCCCTCAGTGGTTGAGGAGTTCCTGAATAAAAAGAAGGTGGGTTAGGTCCGGATGTTGACTTTGGACAGACTTGTTTCTCTCATGGCCGCTGCTGCGGTGGGTCTTGGCCTCCTTTTCTTTTACGCGTTCTCCTCCAGTGGGGATCGGGCAGGTGTCCTGGAAATGGAACCCATGGTCATCTGTCACTTCGAAGTGGAAAAGCCCCAGCTTGAAAGAGTGGAGGGTGTAATTGCCCCCAGATCCACCCTTCAGGAAATCTTGTTGGAATTGGGGTTTACCCACAGTGCGATTCACTATCTGGTTCAAGATGTTAAGCCGGTCTACAACCTGAGTCGGGTGATGCCCGGGCATCGCTTTGCCATTGAACGGTTCGTTGATGGGACTTTCCATCGTCTGGAATACCATATTGATGATGAAGAATACCTTCGGGTGAGGCATGAGTCAGATGGGTATGTGGGCACCCTGCACAGGCATGACTTCGAGGTGGTGATCAGGGAGTTATACGGTGAAGTGGAGAGCTCACTGTGGGACACGCTGGTGGCTCAGGGAGAAAGACCCCAGCTCATTGAGTCGCTTCACCAGATCCTTCAATGGGATATCGACTTTACCGCCATCTGGCCCAAAGAGTCGTTCAAGCTGATTGTGGAGAAAAAATATCTCGATGGGAAATTTGTGAAGTACGGAGAGGTTTTGGCAGTTCAGTTCGTCAATCGGGCTGGAAGCTATTACGCTTTCTTATTTGAAAATCCCCAGAGCAGGGGATACTACCATGAGAACGGCGATGGGGTGAGAAGGCCTTTTTTAAGGGCTCCCTTTGCTTTTGATCGCCGCGTCACATCCAGATTCTCTCATTCGCGCTATCATCCCATCTTAAAGGAAAGACGCCCTCATCTGGGAGTCGACTACGGTGCTCCCCGGGGGACTCCCGTCCTGGCTTCAGCCGGTGGATCCGTGATTTTCGCTGGACGGAAGGGAGGGTTTGGCAACCTGGTGAGGGTTCGTCACCCCAATGGCTACGTTACTGCCTATGCTCATCTCTCTCGGATGGATGTGCGCCGGGGCCAGAGAGTCATGCAGGGAGAGCGAATTGGAAGAGTTGGATCCACCGGCCTTTCTACAGCTCCTCATCTCGATTATCGGGTCCAGAACCGAAGCGGCAAATATATCAATCCTAAAGAACTTGCGGCCTTACCCTCGGATCGGGGGGTGGAAAAGGAATATTGGAACCAGTTCGAATTACTCCGTGATGAGTTCATGGAGAGGCTAGCGTCCATTCCCGAGAACGAGCCCTTCGCCAGCCGTACCTCCCAAACAGACTAATCGCCGGGCTTCATGAATGCCCTCTTGCTCTACAACCCCGCTGCGGGTCGATTTCCTCTCTCCGAGAAACGCCTGAGAGCAATCCTGGGAACGCTCTCTCATTATGGAATCCGGACTGAGACGGCCACCACTCAGCCATCACAAAAGGTCTCGCTGAATCTGGAGAACAAGGATTTACTCATTGTTTACGGCGGTGACGGGACCCTCCATGAGGTGATCCCGGAAGTGTTGAGGTGGCGGGTCCCTGTGGCTCTTTTACCTGCGGGTACCACCAATGTGCTGGCTCGAGAACTGGGTATTCCCAGGGACCCGGAGCGGGCTCTATCTCTGATACCTCGAAGGAAACTGCAGAAGATCCACTTGGGACAGGGAGATCGGGGACAGGCCCCTGGGGGCCTGTCCCCGATCTCCCAGAGACGGTATTTTCACCTGATGGCGGGCATCGGGTTTGATGGGGACGTGATTTCCAGAACGGGTTACCACATGAAAAAAGCCTTGGGCATGGCCGCTTACTGGCTGGTCGCTCATGTATCTCTTCTGAAGTATCCGATGACTCCCTTTGAGTTGAGTTTGGAAGGAGAAGTCCACCAGGGGACCTTTGCCGTGATCGGTAACGCCCGAAAGTACGGAGGAGAATTAAGCCTGACTCCGAAGGCCAGTGTCCAGGAAAACTGCCTGGACGTGTGCCTCTTCACCAGCCGGCAAAGGTGGCGTTATCTGCTCTACCTTTGGGGCGTTCTGACGGGAAGACACCTTCGCTATCCCGATGTCCTTTATCGAAAGGTTCAGCACGTGAAAGTATCAGGTGATCGCCCCGTTCCTATCCAAATGGATGGCGAATTGATCGGCCACAGCCCCATGGAGTTTTCGTCTTCCGGTCAGGGTCTCCACATGGTTGTCCCGTAGTGAGTTAGGTGCCAGTCCCAACAATTTCCCTGTGTTCGTAGGGACTTGGGAGCGATTTCGGTGCGTGTCACCTATTCTATGGGGAGGGGCATCTTTTGGCCCATAAACTCGATCTGGAGAACTTCGAAATCCTCCCAGAGGTTGGGGCTGTTGAAATTGATCTGGTCGATTTTTCCCGCCAGTGTCTCAAAATCCATGCATTCCACAGGCTCCAGCTGGAAACGATCTTCTCCGAGATCGATAACGACTTCTGTTGGCTCAGCAAAGCCGTCAAATTTTCCCAGCAGGTCCAAACCGATAAAGCTGTGTCCCAGGACCCTGAGATATTCCATCAGATAGGGCTCGTCGGGAACCCCCGTGTCCATGGAGAACTTCTCTGCTCGGCTCTCCTGATCCCCTTTATAGAGATGAATTTCTCGGGGTCGAAAGTCCCATTCTCCGGGTGAAAAGGTGATGATGTTGACAATCGGCACGATCGGCCCGCCGCGATCCACAATAATTTCGAGGGTCCAAATGTTCTGATCGTCGATGAAGACGTGACAACGAGAAGATTCAGGAGACTGTCTTTGGGGTGACTGAGCAGATACCCAACCGCAGAAAAAAAGGAGAAGACAACTCAGGAATAGCTTTTTCATTGGATCTATCTTAACCGACACGGACGATTTATCCGATAGGAATTTCGCCAAGAAGTGTTTGAACGGCCTGGACGGGATCCTGGGATTGAACAATCGGTCGTCCTACTACAAGATAATCGGCACCTGCCGCCAGGGCCTCAGAAGCGGTCATCGTGCGTCGTTGATCGTCGCTTTTCGCTTTCCCAGAGCGAATGCCCGGTGTCACCAGGAGGAATCCTTCCCTCCTTTCCTGTCGGAGCAAAGGCAGTTCGCGTGGGGAGGAAACGATTCCATCCAGTCCAGCTTCTTGAGCCGATCGTGCCAAATGCAACACCTCCTGATCCAGGGGACGGTCAATACCCAGGGAAGGAAGCATTTGTTGGTCCATGCTGGTGAGGAGCGTAACCCCCAACAGCCTGGGACGGGGCCAGCCTTCTTTTAGAGAGCACTCCTGTAGGGTGTCACGGGTCTGCTTCATCATGGCTTCTCCACCCAGAGTGTGGAGGGTCATCATTTGAGCGCCCAGGCGGGCTGCCTCCAGGGCGGCCTGGGAGACCGTATTCGGAATATCGTGAAACTTGAGGTCGAGGAAGACCTGGACCCCCTCTTGAAGGATTTTTTGGACGATGTTCGGGCCGGCAGCCGTGAAGAGTTGAAGACCGATCTTGAAGGTGCCGACCTGATCTTTCAACATCCGTACCAATTCGATAGCCTTCTCCTGAGTCGAAACATCAAGAGCAACGATCAACTGCTCGGCCTTGGCATCCGGTGACATAGATCAGGTCCAGGACCCCAGAATAACACACCCCAGCCCGGACTAATCATAGGTTCTCGTAGCTGCAGTAGAGACTTCAGGAATAGTCCGGGCCCGGCCCACACTGGTCAGTCTGAAACGGCGTGTGCTATCATCTCCAGCGCCTTTTGGTACAAGACAGTGAAACAGACTTACCTTCAACAAGTGATGACCCCCAAAGAAATGGAAGCGGAGCTTTCCAGAATTGCAACGGAAATTACTGAGAGACATCAAAACTTCAGCAGCCTGGTGCTGATAGGAATCCGACGACGGGGTGTTCCCCTGGCACAAAGACTTCAGAAGAAGATCGAAAAACTATCGGGCCAGAAGCTTCCTCTGGGAATTCTGGACATTACTTTTTATCGAGATGACCTTTCCCTGGTCGATACTCAGCCTGTGGTCGAGGGGTCGCATCTCGATTTCGATGTGACGGATAAAGACGTGCTTCTGATCGACGATGTCCTGTACACGGGTCGCACGACTCGAGCCGCCTTGGAGAGTGTGCTTGACTACGGACGTGCCAGGCGGATCGAACTGGTTGCCCTCATTGATCGTGGGAATAGAGAATTGCCCATTCAAGCCGATTACGTCGGAAAGTTTGTCGAGAGCAGCGAAGACGAAGTGGTTGAGGTTCTCATTTCGTCAATCGATGGAGAAGAAGGGGTTTTTTTAACCACCAAGGAGCTTTTGAGAAAGAAGAGCTGACCCCCTGAATTTATGCCTTTGCGCGAGAGACATCTACTGGGAATTGAGGATCTGGAACTCGATGAGATCGAGTTGATTCTAAATACCTCCCGCAGCTTTAAGGAAATTTCCACTCGAGCGATCAAAAAGGTCCCGACACTCCGCGGCAAGTCCCTCATCAATCTGTTCTATGAGCCTTCGACCCGGACTCGATCGTCTTTCGAAATTGCGGCCAAGCGTCTGGGTGCGGATTCCATCAATGTCAACGTTTCCGCGAGCAGCGTGAGCAAAGGGGAGTCGCTGATTGATTCAGGGAAAAATTTACAGTCGATGAATCCCGATATCATCGCCATTCGTCACACTTCTGCGGGAGCGCCTCATCTTCTGGCTCAATACTGTGACTCCGCCTCCATTGTCAATGCAGGGGATGGAATGCACGAGCATCCGACTCAGGCACTCCTGGATGCGCTTACCATACTGGACCATAAGAAGAGCATTGAAGGACTCCATGTAGCCATCGTGGGAGATATCGCCCACAGCCGCGTGGCTCGATCCAACGTTCTCCTGCTCGTCAAGATGGGAGCCCATGTTTGTGTCTGCGGCCCTCCCACCCTAATCCCGGCGGAATTTGAGAATTACGGGGCCAGGGTGACCTATCACATCAGAGAAGCGCTCCAGGGGGCGGATGTCGTCATGATGTTGCGAACCCAGAAGGAGAGGCAGAAAGATGTCTTCTACCCGTCGGTCAAAGAGTACTTTGCTCTTTACGGCTTGAATATGAAAAAGATGAAGTGGGCCAAGCGAAGCGCCATCGTGATGCATCCCGGGCCGATCAATCGGGGAATTGAGATCGATCCGGAACTTGCCGAAGCCGGATACTCCGTGATTTTTGAACAGGTTACCAATGGGGTGGCGGTTCGAATGGCGGTTCTCTACCTTTTGCTGGGTGCCAGCGAGGAAACCGGCCTATGACACTACTCTTGCAAGGCGGAACGGTTGTTGATCCCAGCCAGAAGATCGAGAAGAAACTGGATCTGCTGGTGGAAAAGGGAAGGGTTTCCGCCCTTGGAAAAATTAAGCCTAAAAAAAGTTGGCAAGTCGTGGATGTCTCCAAACGTGTGGTGACCCCGGGTTTCATCGACATGCACGTCCATTTGCGAGAACCGGGCCGCGAAGACAAAGAGACCATCCTAAGCGGAAGCCAAGCTGCAGCAGCCGGGGGATTCACCAGTATCGCCTGCATGCCGAATACCGATCCGGTGAATGATAGTGAGGCCATCACTCGCTTTATTCTGGAGCGGGCGGGCCGGGCTGGCCTGGTCAACGTTTTCCCGGCCGGGGCCATTACCAAGAGGTTGGAGGGGAAGGAGCTGGCTGAAATTGGAGAAATGGTCAAGGCAGGAGTGGTGGCCATCACCGATGACGGAAATCCGGTTGAGAACAATCAGATCATGCGCAGGGCCCTGGAGTATGCCAAGATCTTCGATATACCGGTGGTGGATCATTGTGAGGATCGACCTCTTGCCGCGGCCGGTCACATGAACGAAAGTGGAGTGTCCACCCGGCTGGGAGTTCGAGGAATAAGCCGGGCAGCGGAGGAATTGGATGTGGTTCGCGATACCATTTTGAGCCGCATCACGGGTGGACGCGTCCACATTGCCCACATCTCCACTCAAGAGTCGGTTGCCTGTGTGCGCCAGGCCAAGAAGCAGGGGATTGCCATAACCTGCGAAGTCACTCCCCACCATTTCGTACTGAGCGATACCGATATTACGAACTATGATACCCATTTCAAGATGTATCCCCCGTTGCGCACTGCATCCGATGTCAAGGCGATGTTGAAAGGGCTGTCCGACGGCACTATTGACTGTATTGCCACAGATCATGCTCCTCATACACGTCTGGAAAAGGAGATGACGTTTGAGGAAGCGGCCAATGGGATCATTGGAATGGAAACAGCGGTGCCGTTGGCCTGGGAATTCTTGATCCGGCGCAAGATCGTCTCTGTTTCACGACTGGTGGAGCTTTTCAGTACGAATCCAGACCGAATTCTCAAGCTGGGTCGAGGTACTCTTAAGGAAGGGGCGATTGCGGATATCACGGTGATCGATCCCGATTGTGAGATAATCGTGGATGTGAAAAAATTCAGATCGAAGAGTCGCAACTGTCCATTTCATGGTTGGAGACTCCAGGGTGCACCAGTCATGACCATTGTGAGAGGAAGAATTATATTTCGTCATGAGGATTAGATCCGCCTATCTGGCCTTATGGATCGGTTTGATGGCCACGGGATGGGTCCAGGCTCAGTTCACGAGTGCCGAGAGTCTTGTCAAGATCCAGACCGCTGTTTCGGTGGACACCGTACACCCCGGGAGCAGCTTTCAAGTCGCAGTGATTGGTGATGTGGAAGAGGGTTGGCACGTCAACGCCAATCCGCCCACATTGGAGTATCTGATTCCTACCGAGTTGAAACTGGAATCGGTAGACGGTTTCACCTTCGGTAAGATGCAGTATCCGGAGGCCGCCCGCCTTAAGTTCGCCTTTGCTGACCAGGAGCTGGATGTCTATGAGGGGCGTGTCATCATTCGTTTCCCGGTGAGCATTGCGGGGGGTGAGCAGCCTGATGAGAAGGTCATTGAAGGCACTTTCCGGTACCAGGCCTGCAATGACCAGATCTGTCTGGCTCCAGCCAATCTGGAGGTCAGGATCCCCATTCGGATCGCCAGCTTGGAACAGCCGAGCCGACCGATGAATCCCGATCTCTTTGGGTCCGTCGCGTTGGATCAGAGCCTGGGGGGGACCCTGGGCTTAGCGGAAACGAATCTCGGACTTCTCATTGAGGAGCGAGGATGGGTCCTGACTCTGCTGGCGATCTTTGTTCTGGGTTTGGCGTTGAATCTCACACCCTGTGTATACCCCATGATTCCGGTCACCATCGGCTATTTCAGCAAACAGAGTGAAGGCAGGACGTCGCGCGTGTTTGGACTGGCGCTCATGTACCTGCTGGGCATTGCCGTCACTTACTCTCTGATGGGAATTGTCGCTGCCCTAACCGGGCAGTTGTTTGGGGCACTCCTGCAAAATGCCTGGGTGTTGGTGGGCGTTGCCGGGATTATGGTGGCTCTCGCGTTGAGTTTGTTTGGGGTGTACCAGATTCAGGCACCTAATTTCATTCGCCAGAAAGTCTCCGGGGACACCGGAGGAGGAGTGCTGGGTGCGCTGAGCATGGGACTGGTCGTGGGAATCGTTGCTGCGCCTTGTGTGGGGCCCATAACGATCGGTTTGCTGACATACGTTGGCGCAACCGGTGATCCCTGGGTGGGGTTCTGGATGTTCTTTACTCTGTCCCTGGGTCTGGGCATACCCTACGTGGCATTGGGGACGTTTTCCGGCGGGCTCAAGAAATTGCCTAGATCGGGCGTTTGGATGCTTTGGGTGGAGAAGCTCTTCGGCTTTGCTATGCTGGGACTGGCTCTTTATTTCGTTGCTCCCTTGTTTCCGGATGTGCTCGTTCCCTGGATGGTCTTGGCTCTGGCCCTCGTCAGTGGCGTGTGGCTGGGTTTGCTGGACAAAGACAGCGGCGGCGGCACCACATTTAACTGGCTGAAGAAAGCCACGGGATTGGCTGCCCTTGCGGTGGGTGTTTTCGCCGTGATCCCGGAAACGCCGGGAGCCTCCATTGCCTGGCAAGATTATGATCCGGCTCTCTTTGATCAGGCCCGGGAAGAGGGCCGTCCGGTTCTTCTTGATTTTACGGCGGATTGGTGTATTCCCTGCCGCGAGTTGGACCGCTTTACCTTCAGTGATGAAGGGGTGGTGGCAGCCGTGGATTCTTTCCTGACCCTCAAGGTTGATCTGACCCACTTCGAGTCGCCGGAAGCCAGGCCGCTTCGGGAACAATTTAATGTCGTCGGCGTCCCCACCATCGTCTTTATTGATGTTCAGGGAAGGGAAGTGCAGGAATCTCGGGTGGTAGGCTACCTTGGTCCCGATGATTTTCTCCAGCGGGTGGAGGCGGTTAGTCGGGGAGGTTAACGATGATGTCGCCCTCGAGGGCGAAGTTATATCGCTCTCGAGCGATTCGCTCCCATTCGTAAGGGTCGGTCTTCAGCTTGTCGATTTTTTGCAGGGAGTCGCTGCGTTGTTGCCTGAGATCGAGGTTTTCCAGTTGCAATCCTCGTAACTCTGCCCGATATTTGCGCAGCTGTATTAAACCGCCGTCTCCAAAAAGCAGGATGCTCAGCAGGGCCAGGCAACCCGTAAACAACAGAATCCAGGAAAGTTCTCTTTTGGCTTTTCGGCTAAATATCATGGCCAGTACGAATGTCTAAGAGTTACTTGGTTCTCTCTACAATAGACACCCACCAGGAAGGGGAACGAATCGCCCAGCATCTGGTGGAAGAACGACTCGCAGCCTGCGTCAATATTGTTCCCAAGATCACTTCGATCTACAGGTGGAAAGGGACCTTGGAGCGTGCGACCGAACATCTGATGATCATGAAGACTGCCGAGGATCGGCTAACCTTGTTGACCCACCGCATCAAGGAGCTCCACCCTTATGAAATGCCGG
>Ga0114923_10002353_pt1 | contig 12833 bp, 11 predicted proteins | sample SumtaG_FD_89578 | JGI IMG/M metagenome (GOLD analysis project Ga0114923, IMG submission 89578) | Deep subsurface microbial communities from Indian Ocean to uncover new lineages of life (NeLLi) - Sumatra_00157 metaG | ecosystem: Environmental > Aquatic > Marine > Oceanic > Sediment | place: near... | reverse complement strand
TGCCATCGGGAAACCGGCATGAGTTCTTTTTGGGAAGGAAAAAAAGTCGAAACCAAAAAGAATGGCAAAATATTAGATTAAGAATTGTAAATTCCAGTCACCATGTTTTGGAACCATACCGGCTTTTTTAACAAAACATAAATTAAAAGAATAGCGGTAAAAGGAATGGGAATAACCATATCAAATATCGCAAAAATAATGAGGTATATCAAAATTTTGGTTTTATTAGGGCTCGACATGAGACTCACCTCTTTATTAAGCATTAACCAGGGATATTATATTAGAAATTGAATCTTTAATCAAGGAGGAAGGAAAGTGGACACAGGGTTCCGTCAAAGTCCCGAAATTACAAATTACAAAACACAAAATACAAACAAATTACAAATTTCAATGACCCAAATTACAAACCTCAAATCACCCAACCGATACCGTTTAAATCCTGGAAAAGACTTTATAAAGAGGATATTGAAGAGAGTTCTTGTGGCTTTTTTGGGAATTTGTAATTTGTGATTTGTATATTGCTTGTAATTTGTAGCTTGTAATTTGTAATTTATTTTTCGTATTTTCCGACTTTGACGGGGCCGTGAAAGTGGACAGGCGGGACAGGGTTTTCCCCGCAATTTAATCGTATAAAAATTTCCCATTTTTAAAAGGGGTTGACTTTCTTTCTCAACGTGTGGTAATACTATTCTTTCCTTTCAATAAAGAGGTGACCATATGAAAGTTGAGAAAATAATTCATTATACCGGTCTTATTTTTTTATTATTTTATTTTCTTGTACCCTGTGCAGGCTGCAGCTCTTATGACAGGGATGTCAAAAGGTATAATAAAGCGTGGGATGATTTCGGGGTTATTGTGGACGAGCTGGTTCTTAATATTAACAAAGCTGAAGATGCTTATGATATGGTTGAGGCTGCTGAGATTTACAACGACAAAATTAAAATTGTCGGCCCCCCGTTGATCGAGGTTATTAAGGAGAGGCTGGCTAACAAAAAAGTTGGCAAGGATGTCTCTTTCAAAGATGTTGTCGCACTTGCACGAAAAAATACTGCCATCGGACGGAAACTGAGTTCCGTAAGTGACAAAATCACTTAGTATGAAAATGATCCTGTTTCAGAAGAGGCCTTGCAAGAATTGATTGAAAAAACTGATGAGATCAAATACTGGGCACTGAAAAGCCTCGGGTTCAACTTGAAAAACAGGGAAGAGAATTAAGTGCCTGTCCCGAAATTCATTTTATGTTTTCTCTTGCAAGCCTCTCTTTTTTTTTATAAAATATCATTGAACCCGATGAGGAGGTTTCATTAGATAGTAGAACGAATGACAAAATGAAGAAAAAATTTAATATAACCGGTACATGTATTCAAAACATAAGCATTGGGTTTGACCGGGTTAAAACGGGGAAAATACAATGCTGGAAGCAGTAAAAGAACACGTATGGGAATTGCTGCAAGAGAAAGATATCTCACTGGCGATGGTTTATAGTAGAAAAGGAGAAATACTCTGGCACCGGGGAAGGTCGATCCGGGGGAAAAACATTCACCAGGGAGAAGGTTTTTGTAAAACCTATATTCACCAGAGTCTCCATACCACCGCGGATATCATTCATGGGAATAACGCACTGGCATGGTGGAACAGCGATTTGTCCGAATCAGCCAAAAAATTATTGATCAAGAGCGTAAGTATCCACCCGTTGGACAGCGATTTTTTTCTCTATATCGACAGCGGAACAAGACATACCTTCAGCGATGCGGAATGCCTGTTATTCAAAATGCTGGGAAAAATGATGGGAAATACCATCCGGCAAATCCAGGAATGCCAAAACGATGTCAGTGGTATTACCGGTAGTTCCGAAGAAATAAAAAATATAAAAGAACTGGTCCTGAAATATTCACTGGAAGAAGACCCCGTACTGCTGTTGGGAGAAACCGGGGTAGGCAAGTCCCACATTGCCGAACTGATCCATCGATACTCCGGGAGAAAAGGACAGTTTGTCGTGGCAGATGTCACCACGGTGAATGAAAACCTTTTCGAAAGTTACATCTTCGGACACCGGAAAGGTTCCTTCACCGGTGCTGTTTGCGATAAAAAAGGACTCATTGACGAAGCCGGTACGGGGACTCTCTTTTTCGATGAAATCGCGGAAGTCCCCGTCTCTTTCCAGGCCAAACTCCTGCGGTTTATCGAAACCAGGAAATACCGGGTCCTGGGAGAAACCGCCGAAAAGGAAGCCAATGTAAGGATTATTACCGCAACCAATAAAGATTTAACCGATCCCATCGAAAATAATACCTTTCGCGAAGACCTCTATTTCCGGCTTAATATACTGCAGATCAAGATTCCACCGCTGCGGGAACGAAAGGCCGACCTGGAAACCATCGTGAGGGAAAAGATAAACTACCTCAAAGGCAAAGAAGTCGGGGACGGATTCTGGGATGCCCTGGCCGGGTATCATTGGCCGGGCAATTTCAGGGAGTTATTTACCGTACTGAAACGGGCGGGTATTTTATGCGATCCCCCTATCACCGGCCGGGACATCCGCGCCATTATCGACGGAAATATTACCCGGGTCGAACAGGGAGTAAAAGAGAGTGCCGTGGATAATACATGGAAAGCCATAAAAGCCGGTACTAGCTTCTGGACAGCCGTTAAAACACCTTTCCTGGAACGGGATTTAAACCGTTCACAAGTAAAACGGATCGTTTCGCGGGCGCTGATAGAAGCAGGGGGAAAGTATGTGAATGCACTGTCCATCCTCAATATCGAACCCGTCGAATATAAAAAATTTATGAAATTTCTCCATAAAAACAGGCTGCAATAAAAAATTAAATATAAAGGAGTGAGGGAACATGAAGAAATACCGACTTATTATTTTTGCCCTGGTGGCTATTTCAACAATATTAACGGCAGAAGATACCATGAATCAAAAAATAGCGGCCCTGGAACACCAATTGCAAACCCTTCAAGGAAAAGAGAAAATCAATGTTCTTATTGATCTGGGGACGTTATACGAAACAATAAGTCCCCGGAAATGCATCGATTACGGTAAAAAGGCATTGGAACTTTCCGGGAAAATGAAAGACTATCGGGGGAAAGCAAGGGCGATGACAATTATTGCCGCGGGATATATCCCACTGGGCAATTATGACAATGCCATTGCAACCCTGGAAGATGCCCGGACGCTCTATCGACAAAATGGAAATGCCAAAGGGACTACCTCTGTGCAGGTGAACCTGGGACGGGTGTATCGATACACGGGACGATACAAGAAAGCCCTGGCATGTTACCGGGACGCATTGAAACATATTGAAGCCTCCGGTGATAAAGAAAATATTGGCATTGTTACCGGTAATTTAGGGACTTTGTATTTTGACATGGGGAATTTCGCAAAATCCCTGGAATTCCATTTGAAATCATTGACTATTTCCGAAGAAATCGGCGATAAAGAAGGTGTTTTACATGCCAACAACAATATCGGTCTTGTCTATGACTCAATGGGCAAAAGTGAAAAAGCATTGGAATATTACCGGAAAGCATTAAGGGTATCGAAAGAAACCGGGAATAAGTACGTAACGGCATCTGTCTTGAATAATATCGGAAATACGTACCGGTCTAAAATAAAAGACTATCCCAAAGCGTTGTCTTATTTTCAGGATGCCCTGGATATTGCAAAAGAAATGGGGAACAAGAGGTATATCGCTGTTTTGTTGGACAACATGGGAACCACACATCAAAACCTGGGTAACTTTGAAACGGCACTTCAATTACACCAACAATCGCTGACGCTTTCGGAAAAAATCGGGAACAAGTCCGGCATGGCGAACTCCCTCATCAATATGGCAGACCTTTATGAAAAAATGAAAAAGGCCGGCAATGCCGTATCCAGCCTTGAAAAGGCGCTGAAAATTGCTGATGATTTAGATACAAAACATCATAAAGAAGCCATTTACAAGAGTCTATCTACTTTGTATGAAAATAAGGGAGATTATAAAAAGGCCCTGGAATACCATCATTTGTACTCGGAAATTAACCGGGATATTTTTAGTGAAACCAACAGTAAAAAAATTGCCGAACTCCAGACCCGTTATGATACAATGCAAAATGAAAGAAAGATCGAAATCCTGGAAAAAAACAACCTGCTCCTGGAGAAAGATAACCAATTACAGAGAGCCAGGAAGAACCTCTTTATTGTCGGTTTTCTCCTGGCGGCGTTGACACTGGGCCTGTTGGTTAAAAAATTTTTCTATTTGCTTTCCTTCTGGAAAAAACAAAAATATATCGGCCACTACCGTCTCCTGGAAGAAATCGGTCACGGCGGCGTGGCAAGGGTTTACAAAGCCCACAGCGTACGGGATAAAACCGATACCGTGGCCCTGAAGATTTTAAAGGACGAGTACTTCGACGACGAAGATTACCGGGAACGTTTTTTACGGGAGGCCGCTATTATCGAAAAACTGGCCCATCCCAATATCATCAATATCAGGGAAAGGGGGGTATCTAACCAAAAACTGTTTATAACAATGGAATTTTTGCAAGGAATTACCCTGCGGCAAAAGATAGATAACGAAGGAAAAATCGATTTACACCATTGTTTTTTTATCATGAAACAAACAACCGAAGCCATCGCCTATATTCACGGCCGGGGGGTTCTCCACCGCGACCTCAAACCCGGTAACATTATGTTGATTCGGCAGGGAGACCGGGAAAATGTTGTAAAACTATTGGATTTCGGTCTTGCTAAGGGAACACATCAAACACGGATTACAGGGACCGGTGTCTTGCTGGGAACCATCAATTATATGTCGCCGGAACAATTAACCGGGCTGTCGTATTCTTTTCCCGCCGATATTTTTTCCCTTGGGGTGATTTTTTATGAAATGGTCACCGGGGTTCCGCCTTTCCCCGGGGAGACACCCCCGGATATAATGAAGCGGATATTGGAGAAAACACCCGTGCAACCCGGTGAGCTCCGGCCGGAGTTACCGAAAGAATCCGGCACCCTGATAATGAACATGCTGCGGAAAAAACCGGGAGAACGCCCAACGGTTGGTGCCGTGGTGGAACACCTGCGGAAAATCTCCTTATAGGGAAAAATTCTCCCCCCGGGGAGACTACCCGGGAAGGCCGTTTGCAATTGTTTTTGAGAACTATCCCCGCTATTTCGAGGGGGCAAAAGTCTCCTTATAAGGAAACCAGTCTAGAGGCTGAATATGTTAAAAGGTATAAATCCCTTTATATAAAAGAGTTTCGGGGGATCAGCGGCAATCTGGCATGGAAAATGCCTTCTCTTTTTCTTGACGTGCTCCGGCACATTAAATTTTAATCAATAAAAAGGAGAAAAAAATGAACAAGACAAAAAAAAAGTTGTCCTTAACCAAGGTAACAGTAGCCAATTTGGCTCATGGTAATCTTTCCAAAATTCAAGCAGGAGCTCCCCCCTGTGTTACTAGTGAACCTGCCGTAACATACGGATGCACAAACCTAACCGCATGTGGTCAAGCGACTTGCCAAGCGACTTGTACTTGCGCATGCCCTACGGGTACGTGTGAGACTTATTGTACATGTCCTCCGTATTAACGGTCCTTGTTAGGAGGTTGTCCGAAAACTCAAATTATAAACGATAAATTATAAATGATTAATTATAAATGGAAGTTGCGCCCTTCGGGCAAATATTTTTACCGCCTTCGGCGGGAGAGCTAAAATGCCGCCGCAGGCGGCTAAACAACTGTCCGTAGGACACCGCTTCCATTTATAATTTATCGTTAATAATTTATAATTGAAATGAATTCTCGGACATGCTCCTGGTTGCCCAGGGACGCGGCAAAAAGATGCGGGCGCGGAAACCGCGCCCCTACCTGGACTATGACAAATATATCCCCAAACGCCCCAAGAACCACGCAGGTTATATGTGTCAAGGTAGGGGCGAGGTCCCCTCGCCCGTTACGATTCGATCGTTAAAAATGAAGATTCCGAACAATGGATCATGCGCACGCACGTCCCCTACCTCAACGATTAACCTTAATAAATGACAAAACTGGCGCCGTACCCGATCAGGAGAAAAGGGGTCAGGCCAGTAATCAATGTGACCGGACGGGCATGAAGCCTCTTCGTCCGGTCAATCCCCAAACGAACACCTGCAGGATGGGCTAATGAGCAACTAAACGAATTAACAAATGTCCAGGCCCATCCTGCCAAAGCACCTGCCTCCGGCGGCCAGGGGGCTCTTTTGAAAAACCGCCCCCTGGACCCCCACAAAACGTTTAACTTGCATGGCAGATTTATTTTGCGAGGTTGAATATATTGTCTCCCATTGAAACTATCTTGTTTAGTGAAAAGTTTTGATCAAACTTTTACAAAAGTTTGGCCCGTGAAACATCGGCAGGGCAGCGCCGCGGCCTACTTTATCTGTTTCAATGCCCTGTCAGTATCCGTTACCGGAAGCATGCAGGCTTTGTTTTTGCATACGTAGATAGTCGTTTGACCTTTGACCAATTTGTTTTCCAGTAAAGGCAACTTCCCTTCCGTTTTACCACCAAGGAGAATGACATTGGGCAGGTAGTGCCTGTCCAATTCTTTTCTCTTTAAAATACAATCATCACCCACTATGGCTACTTCTAAAGGCTTTTCAATAAAGTAAGCCATTAAGATACTCCAATTGGCAAAATAGGTCCCGCCGCGGACCAAGTTTGATTTTACATTGTTCACCATCTGCTTTGATATTTTGATATAGTCTTCATTGTAAAAATATTCCCCTAACAAGTATAAATTCGCCGCCATCACGGAATTGGATGCCGGTATCACGTTGTCGGTTACTTCCATTTTTCGCGCGATTAATTGGGGATCAAGGTCCGAGGTATAATAAAACATACCGCTGCTTTTATCGTAAAAATGCTGCAGCGTATATTTTAATAGGCGTTCCGCTTTGAATAACCATTGTTCATCAAAGGTGGCCTGGTAAAGGGAAACAAAGGCTTTAATGGCAAAGGCATAATCATCCAAAAAACCATTAATAGAAGATTTGCCTTTATCTATCTTAAAATTCCGGTTCAAACGGCCATCCGTTGAAAGCATATATTTTTCAATAAACAGGGCATTTTTCAACGCCTTTTCTAAAAAGCGGTCTTCGTCAAATACCCGGTAAGCATCCACATACCCGGTAAGCATCAATGCATTCCAGGCAGTCAGTATTTTATCATCCAGGGGAGGTCTGACCTTTTTCGACCGTGCCTCGAGTAATTTTTGCCTGGCGCTGGTCACCTGTTTTTGCAGTTCTTGGACACTGATTTTATTCTCTTCGGCAAAAGTTTCATCCCGTTTACTCCGGAGCAGAATGTTTTTATCCGTTTCCCAGTTGCCGGCACTAGTAACATTGTAATAATCTATGATTAATTTTGCCTCTTTTCCCAGTACTTTTTCAATTTCTTCTTTTGTCCAGGTGTAAAATTTTCCTTCCTCCCCTTCGCTGTCCGCATCCAGCGATGAATAAAAACCGTATCCTCCCTTGGGTAACCCGGGAGACGTCAGCTCCCGTTCAATAAATTCCAGGGTTTCATAAACGATTTTTTTATACAAAGGGTCTTTGGTTAATTGGTAAGCGGCGGAATAGAGACTGACCAATTGCCCGTTGTCGTATAACATTTTTTCAAAGTGGGGCACTTTCCAGTAAGTATCGGTAGAATACCGGGCAAAACCACCGCCCACCTGGTCATAGATTCCTGCCAACGCCATTTTGTCCAGGGTTATCTTTACCGCCTCAAGCGCTTTTTTATTCTGTGTCATATGGTGGTATTTTAGAAGAAAGTGATAACCGATAGGTAATGGAAATTTAGGGGCCCCTTTAAGCCCGCCCTCTTGAAAATCGATAGAACCTTCCCAGTTGGTATAAATTTTATCCAGGTCATCCGGGTTGAAACCCGGTTTTCCAGTATTCAGGGTGATGATCTCAGAGGATTTAATCCCTTCTGTAAGGTTTTTTGCCTGCTGTTCTATTTTCTCCGGGCTTTGTTTATATATATTACTTATTTGCACCAACAAGGATTTCCACGTTTCTTTGGGGTAATAGGTGCCGGCGTAAAACGGTCTCCCATCAGGGAGGGCAATGGCATTCAGGGGCCACCCGCCCTGGCCGGTTAACAGTTGAGCCGCATTCATATATACCTGGTCGATATCCGGCCGCTCCTCTCTATCCACCTTAATGGAAATAAAATATTCATTCATTATTTTTGCCACTTCAGGGTCTTCAAACGACTCCCTCTCCATCACGTGGCACCAGTGACAGGCTGCATAACCGATACTTATAATCACCAGTTTATTTTCCCTTTTTGCTTTATCGAGTGCCTTCTGTCCCCAGGGATACCAGTCCACAGGATTATGGGCATGCATTAACAAATAAGGGCTGCTTTCATGAATCAATTGATTCGTGTATTTATGTGTTTGTTTATCTTGTTTCATTCTTTTCTCCGTTTGACTGTACAAACCGTTTCCTGTCACCAGCAAACCCATAAATAGTATAAGGAGTAATTTGTTTTTCATTGTTCTTAATCCTCCATTTCTGCCTCCGGCGGCCCTGCCGATGTTTCACGGGCCAAACTTTTGAAAAAGTTTGATCAAAACTTTTTACTAGAAAGGCTGTTTTACTTCTTCATAAAATAAGCCTCTTTAAATTTACTTAAAAGAGACCTTAATTTACCGATCACGGAAAGGTCTGTGGATTGTTTTGCTTTCATGGTATAGACCAGGAGATGGTGCAGCAATTCCAGTTTTTGCCGGTAATCCGGGTACTTCTGTGTTTCTTTTTTAGCCGGTTTGATCCTCTGTGCCATAAAATAATAGGTGATTATTTGGCTCAGCCCTTCGGCGTGCTTTTCTTTGTTGGTAACCCAGCGGACAATTTGATTGTAATTGGGCTTAGCCTCTTTTGACAGGGCAGTTACCTGTTTCATTGCCTTTTCAATGGTGGTAATATGTTCCGCCATCATTTTGATTCTTACCTCATCATCATAGATGCCGCAGGGCACCTGGCAGTGGGACATCAAAAACCCGGGCGCCGCCAAACAAAGAAAAAGGATCGATACGATAAAGACATAATGTTTATTTCTATTCATTGAAAACCTCCTATTGTACTTTACTTGCTTCCCTTTATGAATTGTTCTTCGGATATATCCTTTAGCGATATATCAGTCATACTTTTTTTTATTGCTTGATTGATCTTTGGCCAGACATATTTTATTTTACATTTTTTATACAGGTCGCATTCTTTTTTATTAATCGATGCGCATTTATCAAAAAAATGCCCTGTGTTATCCACAGCCGTGTATACATCCCATACGGTGATATCGTTTTCTTTTTTGCTGAGAACAAAACCCCCGCCGGGGCCGCGAATGCTTTTTATAATACCGGCTTTTTGCAGGGAAATAAAAATACGCTCCAGGAAATGTTCGGAAATCTTCTGCCGTTGAGCAATCCATTTTCTGCTGACCGGCTTTTCTGCCTCGTACACAGCTATTTCATAAAGAGCCCTGAGAGCGTATTCTGTTTTCCTGGTAATGTTCATTTTATAATTTAATTTCCACTAACCAATATTTTATTTTTAAAGATTTATTATAGAATAGTTTACTTGTTTTGTCAACTATTGATTCGGATAGGATATAAATTTTATTTTTTTACCACGAAGGGCACGAAGGACACGAAGAAATAGGATTCTCACGGCGAGAATAATATCATACCTGCTGCTGACAAATGAGTCTGCTTCGGTTATAATACCAGGTGAAAAATAAAAAAGAGGTTATAATGAGCCATGTCATTGTATAAAAGTATTGCTGATTTTTATGATGAGATATTTCCGTTGAAGAGTGCCCGGCTGTCTTTTGTGAGCTCGCTGCTTAACAAAAGTGCTTTAGATATCCTGGATATCGGTTGCGCCAGCGGCGAACTGGCGCTTGCCCTGGCAAAAAACGGGCATCATGTTTTTGGTATCGACCTGGACCCGAATATGGTGGAACTGGCCCGGGAGAAGGCAGGAAGCAGCGAAAACAGCGGTTTGCAGGTTGAATTTTATGAGAAAGATATGCTGAAAGTAGGAACTGATTTTTCACCTTCCTCTTTTGATGCGGTGCTGTGTTTCGGGAACACCCTCGTTCACCTGGAAAATCTTGAAAAGATGGAAGAATTGTTTAGAGGGGTTTTTAAGGTTCTAAAAAAAGGCGGGATATTTATCCTCCAGGTTGTTAATTACGACCGGGTTTTATCGGAAGGAGTTAAGGAATTGCCGTTGATCGAGAGGGAGAATTTTACCTTTCACAGGAAATATCATGTTGACAGGGTTAAACACCGCATTGGCTTTCATACCCGTTTAGTGATAAAAGAGACGGGGCAGGTCTTGGCAGGCAGTGAAACGCTTTATCCACTGACCTTTAAAGAGTTAAATAGTACCCTGGTTCGTGCCGGTTTCACGGAATTACAATTTTTCGGAAATGAAAGCAAAGCGCCCTTTAGTAAGGAAAGCCCGGCATTAATCGCCGCTGGCGGCCCCATGGCATGGGGGACCTATTTAGGCCCTTCGGGCCATCCGGAAGGCTTCTTTAAATAATCTAAAACGTTAGAAAGTGAACAAAAAAGGGAGTGACCGGTTGAAATACATTTCTATTTACAATAAAATACTGTTGTGAATGATTAACGGTTAACGATTAATGATGAATGAGCAGAACAAAATAAGGAGGTAAATATTGGCTTTAAAAACAACAGTAAAATTAATTATCTTTTTTGTGATTTTTTCTTTTTCCTTTTATACTTCCAATACCCAACAAAACACGCCAACCGAATTACCAACATGTATGGCCGGCATAAAGCTCGATGATTACCGGGTATACCTGGAAACCCATCCCCCGTTGGACCGGCTCTACAAATGGGGAGATGAAGGTTTTTTCCTGGTGACAGCGGAAGATATTGAACGGATCAAGAAATCGGGAATCAAAATCACCCGGCAAAAAAATCTCCACACCTCGATACCGGCTTTAGATCGCCGAAAAGGAGATGTGAACGGCCTTTACCATAATTACCGGGAAACCGAAGCGCTGCTCATGTACCTGGAAACCCGTTTCCCGGGTATTGTCGATGTTTTTAGTATCGGAAAATCCATCGAGGGCCGGGAGATTTATGTGATTAAAATCAGTGACAATGTCCAGGTGGATGAGGAAGAACCCAACATCTTTATGGTGGGGTGTCACCATGCCAGGGAATGGATTTCCGTGGAAGTCCCACTGCTGTTTGCCCGGTATATGGTGGAGCATTATGGGGACAACCCGGAAGTGCAGCGGGCAGTCAACGGTTCCCAGGTATATATCCTGCCTATTTTAAACCCGGACGGGCTTGAATTTACCATTCATGTATACCGGTGGTGGCGCAAAAATCGCCGCTATAATGGGGACCTTTCCTGGGGAATAGACCTTAATCGAAATTACGGTTACCAATGGGGATACGATGACAGCGGATCAAGCCCCAACCCTGCCGGTAATACCTACCGGGGGCCTTCTCCTTTTTCAGAACCGGAAAGCAATGCGCTGCGGCAATTCTACCTGGCCCATCCGCCCTCCGGGACATTATCTTACCACAACTATTCTCAAAATATCAGTTATCCCTGGGGATTTGCAAACCTGGCAACCCCGGACGAGGCGGAAATGAATCAAATTGCCCAGGAAATGAGCCAACGCATTTTCCAGGTTAACGGCAGCTACTATGCCTACGGCAGGACCCCGGAACTCCTTTATGTAACCAATGGAGACCACGACGACTGGGTTTACGGAACCTTTGCCGTACCGGCCTTCACCTATGAATTGCCCCCGGTTGATTATTTGCACGGCGGATTTATTAATTCAGAAGATGAGATTGACCCTATCTTTAGTGAAAATCTTCCGGCTATGCTCTACTTTGTCAATTACTTTATTAATGATAATGGTGAAGGAATTTTGCCACGAAGACACGAAGGCACGAAGATTCACCAAGAAAGGAATTTTTTATATAAAAAACCTTAGTGCCTTGGTGTCTTGGTGGCCAAAAACAATTGGAGAAATAGTGATGAAAAAAATTACAATTTTAGTTTTTCTTTTTTTCAGTTTGATAAGTATTACTTCATTAACGCTAACAGCGCAGCATTTCGATTATCACCTGGAAGAATCGCCCGCAGTCAGTTGGAACGGCGTCCATATGTTTGACGCCCGGATGAACGCTTTGGGCGGAATCTCTTTAATGGCGTCGGAACCTTTTGCCACCGCCATTAACCCGGCATTCATTTCAATCCCTTCCGACAGTAAAATCCTTTTGGGCGCCGGTTACCAGTGGATGAAGCAAGAGGCTTTCCAGTATTGGGGAATTAACCAGGGAGTCATTCCTATAAACGACCCCCTGTCGGATGACCATTTCCATTTAAGTGGAATTAGCGGGACATTTGCTGTAAAGGGTATTCGCTTCTCTGCCGGTTGGTACTTAGCCAATCTTTTACAATTTCCATCTTTTAACTATGGAGAGGTATACGAATTTGAACAGATTTATTCTTACAGTGGATTGTTTTCCGGCAAAGAAAATACATTTTTTGCAGCCGCCGCTATCAAGTTGGGAAAAGCCGTCGATATCGGGATAAAATTTGATTATATTTCCGGGAAAAGAGAGGTTACCACCTCTAGTTTTAGCTCTTATTATTATTATATCGATAATAACTGGGTTAGAAAAGATATAGACATCCGCCAGGAAGAGAGTCACAAATTAAACATTGTCGTCCCGACTGTGGGGATACGATTGCAGGTTTCACCCAACTGGACCGTAGGAACAGCATTGGTTTA
>Ga0114923_10002350_pt1 | contig 12839 bp, 13 predicted proteins | sample SumtaG_FD_89578 | JGI IMG/M metagenome (GOLD analysis project Ga0114923, IMG submission 89578) | Deep subsurface microbial communities from Indian Ocean to uncover new lineages of life (NeLLi) - Sumatra_00157 metaG | ecosystem: Environmental > Aquatic > Marine > Oceanic > Sediment | place: near... | reverse complement strand
TTTTATAAAAAGTGGCAAAGTCCAAGGTTCTTCTCTGTGTCTTCTAATAGCATAAGCCAAACCATCTGGAGATAGCGGTTTTTGAATTATAGATATTCTTGCCCTTATTTTGCCAATTTCTAATTGAGTATCCAAAATAGGATTTGCTTGGTCTAAAGGTCTCCCAGAAATCATTCTAAATTTAGCTGCCCAAGAGTCAACATCTTCTTGGCTTGGAAGAATATTTGTAGAGCATGCATCATAATCTTGATGTCTTAAAAAAATATTAGTTAAAGGTATTGGCGCATTCAAGGTAATATCCTGAAGTTTTTTATCTTGTAATAGTACTTCAATAAGCCCAAAACCAATTGTATGCCTAACAAGAATAGTAGCCAAACTATTCAAATCAGAATAACTTAATTTTATCCCCTTAGTTTGTGCTAAATCCCTTAACAAATCTCTGGAAATGTTAAAAAAAACTTGTCTTGTCCTCTCTGTATCTGTAAATTCTTCTGCTTTCGGCTGATGCTCAATCAAAACTCCTCTTGCTAGATTTAAAAGAAGATTGTAATCTTCGCTCAAGGAATTTTCTGGAGGAGCCAAATGATATATAAATTTTGCTTCATCCTTTTTCTTTAAAATAGTAACAATAGATTCATCATATGTTTCATGTGCAATTTTATACTGGTCAATAATTTCTGCATCTTCTGGTAAATCTGAAACCAATCTTGTAAAAGTAAAATTAGGAATCACATCTGGTTTGAAAATTCTATGATAAATTTCCCTGTTTCCTTTTTGATAATTTTCTAAATGAGCAAGAACTGATTGAATTAATTTTGTTCCTTCTAAAAGACCGAAAATTTTTTCTAAAAAGTTTATATAATTTAATTGGTCTGTTCTATTTTTTAATTCCAGTTTATCTAATAAAATTTTAGCTTCAATTATAATTTTTTTTAATTCATGATAAGATGCAACAGGATCTTGTTTTAACAAAAAAAGGAAAGAAAAAATATCGTTATATCTTTTAGAAAAAAATTGTTCATTATTTGTAATAAGTTTTGCGTGAGACAGCACTTTTTCCTGTTTTAAAAAATAAACATAAAGTTGGGCTATCTCCAAAAGTAAAGAAGTTTCTTGAAAATCATAATTATAATTTTTTTGCTGAACAAATACAATTCTTGAAATATTAGGGTTTTCTATCAAAACATCAATAGTTTTTTCCATAATTTCCGGAGAATCTGATAGGCTTGGAACAAAAGGAGCCCCTAAATAATTAATATAAGTAATGTCTTCTCCTCCTTCTCTTCTTACTTCATAAGAATATAAAGGAACCTCTTTATCGAATTGCATTTTTATGAAAAGAAGAAAGAGTTTAAAATATTTTGTATGTTAAAACATTAGCACAACAAATTTAAACCCACTTAACTTAAATTTTATATGGTAGAAGAGGCTATGGATTATGGTGGACAAGTTCTAGGAGAAACAAATACTAAGATAAGAGATTTAGAAGAAAAACAAAGAATCTTAAAAGATAGACTTCTTTTAATAGGCCAGAATCTCATAGAAATTAAAGAAAAAAGTGACCAGGAAATACTAGAAATAAAAAAAAATATTGAAACAATTAAAAATAGTATAGAAAGAATGATGTCATTTTTAGAGACTGCGTCTGGAGAATTTTCAAAATTTGCCAGAAAAGAAGATTTGGAAATTTTATCGAAACAAGCAAAAATGTTTCAACCATTAGAATTTGTTAGAAAATCACATTTAAAAAATAAATAGTATTAAATTACATGGCAATTTTAGAGGAAATAAAAAAAATGAGAAGTGAAGGAATTGGTGATAATGAAATCGTTGGGAATTTGCAACAAAGAGGAATCTCTCCAAAAGAAATAAATGATGCACTTAGTCAAGACAAGATAAAAAGTGCTGTTGCTGGAAATGAAACAAGAGAGATGGAACCCTCAATCATGGAACAAACAGCTCCTGCCCCAAATCCTCAAGAAACTTATTCGCCTCAAACTCAAGACATTTCCCAACAAGAAATGTATGCTCCTCAACAAGACACGTATTCTCCAAACCAAGAGTACGCTCAACAAGAATTTTATCCAGAAGGAGATTATGGTTATCAATCAGCAGGTATGGATACAGATACTATAATTGAAATAGCAGAACAAGTTTTTTCTGAAAAAATGAAAAAAATGAAAAAACAAATGGATGAAATGAATGAATTTAAAACATTAGCACAAATGAAAATAGAAAATTCTGTTGAGAGACTTAAAAGAATAGAATCCACAATTGATAAATTACAAGCATCCATCCTTGAAAAAGTTGGTTCTTATGGTCAGAATTTAGAAAGTATAAAAAAAGAGATGTCAATGATGCAGGATTCTTTTGGAAAAATGATAAATCCTCTTGCAGAAAGAGCAGAAAAACATATTAGTCGCAAAAGTTCACCCCACCATAAAACTTCTATTTCCCATACAAAAAAGAGTTCTAAAAAAAGATAATTTTTATTTTTCTGGCATAACTAGTCCTGGCCAAAGAGATTTGTAAGGTGTTTTTTTAGAACCAGCACCTACAATAATCGCAATAACAGCCATAATAAAAACCACTCCTACAATTAACTGCCAATTTTCTTGCCACCAAGATCCAGAAGACCAACCAAGAGACCCTGCTGTTTGCACTAAAACAACTATTGTAATAATTACTCCGACTCCAAGCAATACATACATAATTCCGGCTTTTTCTGGGTCTATAAACATTCCTGCAAGAATCATTATAATTAAAATAATTGCTAGTCCAACACCCAATCTTGGAAATACCTCAGAAAAAAATTGAGGCACCATTGGAAATTGTAATGCCATAAATCCTACGACCAAAGCAATAATTCCATTAATTGCTTTGTTATTTTTAAAAAGATGTATTTGATTCAATATTCCAAAAATTAGTGCAAAGATTAATAAAAAAGGGAGAAGATAGCTAAAAAATCCTGCCTGTTCCCAAGAACTAAGAAGACTACCGATTGCTCCACTTTCCACAAAACTAGCCAAAAAAATTAAACCACCCATGTTAAGATTTAGGAAAATTTGTTTTAAATATGTTTCGAAATAAATTCATTAAGAACTTTTAGATTTTCCTATAACTAATGCTAATGCTATTGCAATAACAACAACAAATAAAGCATTTGTCCAAAAAGCACTACTCCAAGTTTGATTAAATAACAAACCAATTACTTTATCTTGCACTCCTGTCGCCCAAAGAACTGCAACCACAACTGCAATGCCTATCAAAACACCTAAAACCCACTTCATCCAACCTTTAATTTTAAACTCTTCTTTTTCTCCAAAAACAAATCCCCAAAGCAATAAAGCAATAAAAACTACAACAAGAGCCACTGTCAAAAACAAAATTAAATTACTTACAACCAAAGTAGGATAAACAGCACTAACAAAAATCAAACCCACAACAAATGAAATTAAAGCATTAAGCTGTTTCTTATCTTCCCCAAGCAGTTTTGTTTTTTCAAGAACTGCAAAAACAATAAAAAACATTAATAAAAATGGGAAAGCAAATCTAGTAAAAATCCAGTGTTGTAAAATAGTTTCTTCTGCCATCTTAATATTATATCAAATCCTCTGGAATTTCATCAATCTCTGAATTTGAACTAGGTAAAGCGGATTTGTTTATTATAAAAATATCACTGATTGCTCTTACAAACTGATGAGGAATTATAACACCACGAGCTCCGCCAATTAATGGAACAACACCTCCTCCAACCTTTATTCTCCATCCATCAATCTTGTTCTCAGATAAATTAGCTTCTTCTATCTCTCCAAAAAAATCTCCAAAATCAGTATAAACCTTTGCTCCTACAACTTCACTTACTTTTTTTATTCTCATAATAGGAGAATACCAGACTTATTTATAAATATTTCTGTATTGCGGGATTCAATATAACAATGTTTATAAAAAATCTAAACTTTGATTAAACATGTTAAACAAAAAAGAAATCATTAATATAATAATAGTAACTATCATTTTAGCATTTGCGATTAGTTTAATAGAATCCTTTAAGATTTTTCTTTATGCTTTACTTTCTGTATTCTTGGTTATACTCATAAACATTTTTGCTAAAAAAATAATAAGTTTTTATTTTGATTCAGAAATAGAAATCAAATTATGGGAAATTAAGAGATATGGATTTAAAGCTCACCAGCATTTTAAAAAATCTTTTCCTGCAGGAGCATTTCTACCAATTATTTCAAAAATAGTCCTTTTTCCATTTAATAGTTTTGTTTGGATGGCATCTCTTGTTTTTGATGTAAAAGCAAAAATTTACAAGGCAGCAAAAAGGCACGGGCTTTATAGTTTTTCAGAAATGACTGAATTTCATTTAGGACTTATAGCAGCAGCAGGAATTTTCGCAAATTTGATTTTTGCTATAATAGGATACCTTTTAGGTTTTTCTGAATTCGCAAGATTAAATATTTATTATGCTTTTTTTAATATGCTTCCTATTTCAGATTTAGACGGAAATAAAATATTTTTTGGAAGTATAATCTTATGGAGTTTTTTGGCCTCAATTACTTTAATCGCATTGTTATACAGTTTTTTACTTGTATAAAAATATTTAAGTAAAAGGAAATAAATTTTATGAAGGTATTCTATGGAATCTGATAATAATAAAACAAACTTAGAAAAAAGTTGTGCATCATTTAAGTTTTTGATAGGTATTACTCCGAGAATCTATCAGGAAAAAATTCTTGAAACCTCCATAAAGAAGAATTGCCTGGTTGTTCTTCCTACTGGATTGGGTAAAACACTTGTCGCATTAATGTTAAGTATAAAAAGGATGCAAGAATATCCGGGAGAAAAAGTTGTTTTCCTTGCTCCTACCAAACCTTTAGCAGAACAACATCTTGTCTTTTTTAAAAAACATCTTCCAGAATTATTTGCAGATATGCAATTGTTTACAGGCATGGTAAAACCTCAACAAAGAAAAAAAATTTGGGAAACATCTGATATAATTTTTTCAACACCCCAATGCATTGCAAATGATTTAAGAAATAATTTGTATAATTTACAACAAGTTTGTCTTCTCGTTGAAGATGAATCTCACAGATGTATAAAAAATTATGATTATAATTATATTGCACAAAAATATAACCAACAATCAAACAATCAAAGAATAATTGGCTTAACAGCTTCTCCTGGAAGTCAAAGTTCAAAAATCAAAGAAATTTGTAAAAATCTTTTTATAGAAGATGTTGAACTAAGAACGAGACAAAGCGAAGATGTAAAAAGATATATTCAAGAATTAAAATTTGAAAAAATAATGATAGATTTCCCAAAAGAATTTGAAGAGATGAGACAAGTATTTTTAACCATGTTTAATAAATATGTTGAAGAATTAAAATTGAGAAAAATTCTGTGGCAACCTCCATCTAAAATAGCTCTTATTAACCTTCAAAAAAAAATTATTGGAGTTTTGAATAGAGGAAGTAAAAATTACAATTATATGTTAGGAGCAAGTGCCTGTGCTCAAGCAATCAAAATTCAGCATGCATTAGAACTTCTTGAAACGCAAACATTATCTGGTTTCAACAAATATCTAAAAAATTTATTCGAGCAGGCAAGAAAAAAACAAAGCAAGGGAGTAATAAAATTAATCTCTAAACCAGAATTTAATTTTGTTTATATGATGTCAAATGAGCTTTTAGCAAAAAAAATAGAACATCCAAAAATTAAAAATCTTTTTGAAATTGTAAAACAAGAAAAATCAAAAAATAATAAACTCAAGATTATTGTGTTCACACAGTTTAGAGAAACTGCTGCAATAATTTCAAAAAAACTTAATGAAATTAAAGGTATAAAAGCAAAAGTTTTTGTTGGGCAGGCAAAAAAAATAGACAAGGGAATAAGTACTGGTTTAAGTCAAAAAGAACAAAAACAAATAATTGATGAATTTTCTTCTGGGAAAATAAATGTCTTATGTGCAACTTGCATTGCAGAAGAAGGTCTTGATATTCCAGAAGTTAACTCAGTAATATTTTATGAACCTGTTCCTTCAGCAATCAGGACGATTCAAAGAACAGGAAGAACTGCAAGATTGATGGAAGGGAAATTAATAATGTTAATCACTAAAAACACCAGAGACGAGGCTTTTTATTATGTTTCAAAAGCCAAAGAAAAAAGGATGCATTCAGCAATAAATTCAATTAAGGAAGATTTAGCTAATGGCAACCAATTAATAAAAAAACAAAAAACAATTAAAGATTATTTTTGAAGGGTAATTATTATGAAACAAAAACCAATATTTGATATCTTTTCGAAAAGTATTCCTAAAATAAAAAAAGAAACTCTTCCAAAAGAAACAATAATTGCAGATTACAGAGAGAAGAATTCTTTAGTCATATCAGAATTAATTCATGAGGGTTTAGACATTAAATTTCAAGAACTAAAAGTTGCGGATTATATTGTAAAAGATATTGCAATAGAACGGAAAACTGTTTCTGATTTTATCTCATCTATGGTAAATAGAAGACTCCTCAAGCAACTAAAAGAACTTCAACAGTATAAAAACAAACTTTTAGTTATAGAGGGAATTGATGAACAGGAATTATATACTGATTCTGAAGAAAGAATTGGAATGCATCCTAACTCCATCAGAGGTTTTTTACTCTCAATATTAATAAAGCATAAAATACCAATAATTTTCACAAAAAATTCTGAAGACACTGCCAAATTCATTTTAGTACTTTCAAAAAGAAAATCAAAAGAACTCTCCTTGAATGTTTCAAAAAAATCATTAAATAAAAAAGAACAATTACAATTTATTTTAGAGGGTTTTCCAGGAATTGGTCCTAAAACAGCAAAAAAACTTCTACGCAAATTTAAAACAATAAAGAATTTTGTTAATGCATCAGAAAAAGAATTAAAAAAAATTATTGGAAAAAGAGCAGAGATTATAAAAAAGATTATTGATAATGAATATTAAACTACATTTTTTTCCCAGTTTTATCTCTTGAATATTCTTCTGGTTTAAATTCAATAGCATCAAACCAAGGGCCATCAACACACGTCCTCTTTCCATTTGGTATTGAACATTTACCACATATTCCAACACCACAACTTGTTATTCTTTCAACAAGGTGATATATCTTATCAGGTGAAGTATATTTTTTCTCTATTTCATCTGCTTTTTTAAGCATTATTTCAGGACCGCAATTAAAAAAATCAATATCTTTAAGATTCCATTCTTTTAATTTTTTATCTAATAAATCAGTGAGATAACCTCTATAACCTGCAGAACCATCATCTGTTGAGTATGCAATCTTACTCCTCTTTCTAAATCCATCAAGATAAACAAGTTCATCTGCAGTATTTGCCCCAATAACCACAAAACTATTACCATTATTGTGAGTAACTGCATGATGAATAGGAGCTATACCACAACCAGCTCCAACAAAAACAGTAGTGTTGTTCTTGGAAAACAGATAGTTATTTCCATATGGACCACGAATTCTTACAACAGAATTTTTTTTAAGATCAAATGTTTTTGAAGTAAACTCCCCTTTTCTTTTAACTAAAATCTCAAGAGAACCATTATCATTTGCTACAGAAAATGGTTTTGCATGATCTCCTATCTTAAGAAAGATAAACTGTCCTGGTTCTATTTCCAGATTTTCATAAAACTTAATCAATCTTAAATCCTTGGTAAAATCAACAACATCTTTAACAACAAATGGTTTATAATCCATTAACATATCAGTATTCAAAATATTCTTTGCATCATTTGTTCCATTTTTTAAATCTGTTTCAAGTTGTTTAAAGTAATACTTTTCCTCTTCAGAATTCAAGCCTTTCAAAGCAGTTCCTATACCATAAAGAAAATTATTGTCAATCTCGTTTAATTTTCGAATATCATCTGCACTACTAATACCACCCATTACAATCATTGGAACATTAACAGCCCTCCTAATTCTTTTAACAGTATCATAGGTTATTGGGAACAAGGGTTTTCCAGAGAGTCCGCCAAATTTATTATATAATTCAGGATTTGGTCCTCCAAGAGTATTTATCGCAGAGATTCCATTAGCCCCTGCATCAATAGCTGCCCTCGCTATCTTTTCTATGCCAGAGACTCCTGCATTTAATTTTACTATCAATGGTTTTTTAGTCGCTTTTCTTGCTGCAGTAACAATTGAATAGACTATCTGAGGATCAGATCCAATAAGGATGCCTGCATTTTTAGCATGAGGACATGAAAGATTGAGTTCAATACCATCAACTGGTGTTTTGTCAAATTCTGATGCACAATATGCAAACCTTTCTTCATCACTTTCTCCAATCTGAGGTATTAAAGAAATATCATCTGGCACAGATTCTTTAATTTCATAGAAACTTTCAATAGTAGCTTCCAGACCTGGATTTGTATAGCCAACAGCATTCCTTAATGAATCAGAAGATTCCTGAACAATAATATCCTCTGGATTACCCTCTTTTGGATCAATTGTTGTGCTTTTTCCATTATAAAAACCAATCTGTGGAATATTATTAAGCATCCATCTTGCAGTATCAGAATTAACAGCAATAACTCCTGGAGGAAAGCCAAAACGCCCCCTAACTTCTTTTCCTAAAAAATTAAAACTCATTATAATTTACCTGTTAGCTCAATAGCAGCTTGCCTTTTATTATCAACTTGATATATCCCTCTTCCAATAATCCCATGGAATCGTTTTCCAGCCGCCTTTGCTCCTCCACTTATCTCGCCACCTTGTGCAACAAATCCTGGTGAAAAAAATGATGGTTTTGAACATCCACAATCTATTATTAGGGTTTTATAATGCTTAATTTTCTCTGGTTTGTTTCCAGGAACAACAAAATCAGTTACATCCATTTTTGTAGCTAGTTCATACATATCATCTGGGGCAAACTTTCTCATATAACCTGTAAGATTTTTTTCAATACCAATATCTCCAAAAATCTGAGTATAATTTTTGTTTTTTCCTTCACTTAAATCATCCTCAAGATATCTTGGGTGTGTCATCTCTCCACCAACAATAACACCAAGATCTCTTTTCTGTGCTGCTATTGTCCATTCATATTGTGTTACAGGTCCTGCCTCTGGAAACAAAATAACAGCATCTATCCTAGATTTGAGCATAGCATCCATAAACTTGTCTGGTACTAGTTCATGAATATCAGTTCCTGCTTTTTGATGGTCATATATTATTGGTTTATTTGTATATTTTCTTGCAGTATCTACAACTATTTTTAATCCAATATCTAAAAAAGAAACACCTACTTTATATGCTCCCACTTTTTCTACGTCTGCTGTTTCTTCAACAATCTCTTCAAAAACATCTAACATTACATCACATGCCGGAATTATACTTTTGTCTATTGGAATTACTTTTCCCATCTAAGATTCCTCCCTACACACATTTACTTTTGGAAAACCATGTTTTTCTCCCCAACTAGAAGGATCTTCTCTCCATTCTTCCAATACTTTAATTTGCACATCTGTGAGATATCCATCTTCCTTTGCAATATTCAATAAAATATCATAACTTAATATAGATTTTACATTACATTTTGGAGTTAGAGAATTAAATACTTCAACTGCAGCATCTAAACCATAATTAAATATAGAAAGGCAATAGTTACATTTACCATTAGCATCTCTAACAGTTTGCACAGCCTTTGCAGAACTTCCGCCTCTGGAAATTAAATCTTCAATAACCACAACTAATCCTCCATCTAAATCTCTCTCAGCATCAATCCCTTCTATTTGATTTTTCAATCCATGGTCTTTTGGTTTATCTCTAATATAAATAAATGGGCAATCAAGTTTATTGGCAAGAGAGACTCCTAGAGGAATGCCTGCTGTAGATGTGCCTGCAATTATCTCATATGGGATATTTTCAGATTGCATAATCTCTTCTAAAGCATCAGTAATTAAGTTTCTGCATTCAGGAAAGAACAAAAACATCCTATTATCATTATATATAGGCATTCTATAACCAGAAGCCCATGGAAAAGGATTGTCTGGTTGTAATTTTATAGCTTTTATTTTTAAAGCTTCTTTTGCAATTTTTTTTGCATAATAATTATTCGTGAACCTCTTTTCAAAACTCATTAAAATAAAATTAATTATCCCTTCTTTTTAAAAAACATTATATTATAACATATCTTTTACAACACAAAAATCATATAAAGCCCTAAAATCTTTCTTAATTATATTTTTAATTTAAACTCCTCAATTGCTTCATATTTCGATCCTTTTTCTGTCAAAATTGATTTTTTCAATCTAAAATTATCAACAACAAATTTTATCTGGGAAATCTCCATCTTTTTCATTTGTTTCAAAAAATTTTCCTTCTCTTTCAAGCTCTTAACTCTCGCAATAGTTAAGTGACTCATAAATCTTTTTTCTTTTGCAAATAAATCTTTAAGCTTTTCATCTATCTCTGTTTGCAATTTTTCACAATCAGTCATGTGCAACCACACAATTCTTACAAATTTCTCAGAAAACACTCCTATAGAGTCTATATTTGTTTCAAATTTTTCAAATCTAATTTCTGCCAGTTTTTTCTTAATTATCTCTATTTTTCTATTGTCAATTTCACCTAAAAATTTCAAAGTCAGGTGTAAATTTTCCCTTTCTGTTTTTTTGCCAGAAAATTCTGGAAGTTGAGATTGAATTTTTAATATTTCTTTTTTTACTTTTTCCGGAATATCAATAGAAATAAAAACCCTCATTTAAATCAACTCCCCTAAAATCTTTGCTCTCATTTGACAAAATTGGCGAATGACTACAAAAGTTCTGCAAGAATTTTTGCTCCTAATTTAATTGTCATTCCATTAACATCTTTGTCGGGATTAATTTCAACCATATCTGCTGCCCTGAGATTTTTAATTTTATTTATTCTTTGAATTAAATAAATAAATTGTCTGCTTGTTAATCCACCAGGTTCAGGATAACCTGTTGCAGGAGCAAAAGCAGGGTCAATAACATCTATATCAACAGAAAGATATAATTCTTTATTATTTGAAAATTCCATTATTGCATCACAGGTATCATCTAAGTCCATCAAAAGTTGATTCATAGAGATTATCTTAATATTATTCTCTTTCAAAAATTTTATTTCTTTAAAATAAGAATTTCTCACTCCAACCAAAAGGATATTTTCTTTGGGAAAACCTGCTTCAATTAAAGTCCTAAGCCATTCTTCGTGTGTGGGAAATTTACTATCTATCGGTTCCATGCAATCTGGATGAGAATCAAATACAATAAGACAAGGTTCTTTTTCAGAATTCTGACAATAGTCAAGAAATGCTCTTGTAATTGGATAACTAATAGAATGATCTCCTCCAAGAAAAATAGTTTTGGGCTCTTTCTCAAAAATTCCAAAAGAATTTTTATAAATTAAATCAGATGTTAATTCCAAGTTATTATTGTCCAAATGTATTTCCTCTAAATCCATCAGATTCACATCAATCGGCTTTCCTTGTTCATTTGTATAAATCTCCTTGAGAGAATTTAAAATAGCATTTCCTGCTTTTTCACAACCATTTGTTTTTCCTAACCCATTGATTCCTGGAACTTTTACAATGAACATAAAAAGAAATAAAGAAAAGGGTTTTTAAGATTAACTTATCTTATCCCCTCTTTAAGATAAAAAGGTTATCTAAATTCACTTTTTAGAAATCTTTTCTCGAAATTTCTTATTTATTCTTATAATTAAAACAATTACAGTTACTATAACTATAAAACCAACAATTAACCATAACTGAAATTTGTCTATAACTTTCTCTTTTTCTTCCTCTAGAAACTCTGCAGGAATTTCTTCATGTATAAGTGTGACAACTAAATCAGCTTTGCCATCAGTAATATCTTTTAAGAAAATCTGTAAATCATAAAACCTATTATCATTTAAATTTAATTTTTTAGTTTCATTCACAATTAATTCAAAAGTTACTGGTACGCTCGAAATTGTTAAGGTAGCTGTTTTATTAACAATCTTCTCCACTTTTATTGTGAGGGTTTCATTCTCAAATTCAAATTCTATTTTCCAGTTCGTTCCCAGAAAGGTTTCATAACCCTCTTCTATTTGTTCTTGATTTGGTTTGTAAACTGGGTAGCTTCCTCCAGAGGGGGTTTCTCCTGCTGAATAACTTGAAAAGCCTGTGACAGTAAATGTAAAAGTCCCTCCTGAATAACTTATTTCCTCACATATAGAAGAAGGACATACTACACCATCTCTTAGCACCCTTGGATTAGAGAAAGTTAAACCATAAAGAGATAAAGTTGCTGGTTTGTTTAACTCTGGAACAGTTGAAGGATTAATTGAAATTAAATTATCAGATATAGTAATTATATTAGTAAGATTTCTGTGCCTATTTAAGTTTATTTGGTTAGTAAAATCAATTTTTCCATAAGCAGTTTTTTCAAAAACCAAATCAATATTGTTATAATTATCTAAATTATCTAAATTAGTAGATTCACCATCAAAACCAGAACTAGTAATTTTAAAAATTGAAAATGATGCAGTTTCAGATGTTATATAATAATTGTCGCTTGTGTTAGTCCAGCGTGTATTCTCACAAAGAGAGATATCTGTAATATAAAAAGAAGAGACATCAATGTGTGTAGAATATATCTCAATATAACGATAGTTACAAGGATATGATTTTAATGAAGCAGTTTCCACATAAAATATACTATTATTTATTTTCAATTCATTAAGATGGTCATGACCATGGAAAGTTGCATAAATTTGGTCCTTATGGGCATCAAGTATATCAACTAAATTTCCTGAGAAGTTATTCTGTTGTAATGCCATATTAGAAGCAAG
>Ga0114923_10002349_pt1 | contig 12839 bp, 12 predicted proteins | sample SumtaG_FD_89578 | JGI IMG/M metagenome (GOLD analysis project Ga0114923, IMG submission 89578) | Deep subsurface microbial communities from Indian Ocean to uncover new lineages of life (NeLLi) - Sumatra_00157 metaG | ecosystem: Environmental > Aquatic > Marine > Oceanic > Sediment | place: near... | reverse complement strand
TGGGCGCAGTGGTCGTCGGCGTCGACTCCTCGGCCGAACAGATTGCGGCGGCGCGGGCACGCGGCCTGGAGGCCCATGTGGCCGACGGCCAGGCGCTCGCCTTCGCGGCCGAGTTCGACGCCGTTCTCTCCAACGCGGCGCTCCACTGGATGACGCGCCCCGACGCGGTCATCGACGGCGTCTGGCGCGCGCTCAAGCCGGTCGGACGCTTTATCGGCGAGATGGGCGGGGCGGGAAACGTCAAACAGGTCAAGTCGGCGCTGATGGCGGCGCTGGCTCGGCGCGGTCTCGACGGAGCCGCCGCCGATCCCTGGTACTTCCCGACTCCGGACGACTATGCCGGGCGCCTGACCGCCCGCGGTTTCCGGGTCGAGCAGATCGCCCTCATCGACCGCCCCACGCCGCTGCCGGGGCGGCTCGGCGATTGGCTGGAAACCTTCGCCGAGCCCTTCCTGTTCCAGGCGCCGGCGCGCGAGCGGCCGGGCCTCGTCGCGGAGGTGGAGGGCGCTCTGGCAGGCTCGCTCTCGGACGGCGAGGGCGGCTGGTTCGTGGATTACGTGCGCTTGCGCTTTCGCGCGGTAAAGCCTGCGTAAAGACCTCCAATCTTAAACTTGTGCGCCAGGCCCGCAGATGCCTATGTCTTCGCCGGAGTTCCAGTTGGCCGAGTCGCGCGAATTGAACCTGTCTGTTGAACGGATTGAGAGTCGGCTCCCGCGCCGGGCGGCCTGCCTTGCGGCGTGGGCCTTGCTCGTTGGCTTGGGCGCTGGTTTGCCCGGGGCGGCCCGGGCCGAGACGGCGGTGCTGCAGGGGCTCGACAAGATCACGGCGCGGATTTCCACCTTTGAGGTGCCGGTCAACCAGACGGCCGAATTCGGCTCTCTCGAGATCACCGTGCGGCGCTGCGACAAGACGCCGCCGGAGGAGCCCCCGGAATCCGCCGCCTTCCTGGAGATCGTCGACAATCGGCCGGATTCGCCCTCGGTTCTGCTGTTTTCCGGTTGGATGTTCGCCTCCTCGCCGGCCGTTTCGGCGCTGGAGCATCCGGTCTATGACGTCTGGGTCACAGACTGCAAGCCGGATCTCCCGCCGGAGGAACTGGAGAGCGACGGGGCAGAGATAGAGAACTAGGCGCCGCGCTCAGTCGCCGCTGCTACGGCAGGCGCCTCGTCGTCGGCGGCCGCGGTTTCGCCATCCGGGACCTCTGAGTCCGGTTCGCCCGCGCCCGGCGTGACGATGCCGCCGGAGACGACCATCTTCAGCCCCTCCTCGACCGTCATGGTGAGTTTCTTGGCGCCGTCCTTCGGCAGAAACAGCAGGAAGCCCGAGGTCGGGTTCGGCGTCGTCGGGAGGAAGATGTTGATGGAGTCCCCGGGCGTGGCGCCTTGGATCTCGCCGGCTACTTCTCCGGTGATGAATCCGATCGCCCAGGCCTCGGGGCGCGGGTATTGGATCAACACCACCTCGCGAAAGGCGCTGGACTGCTTCTTCAGCATGGTTTCGAAGATCTGCTTGACGGCGGAGTAGATTCCCCTAAGGACCGGCAGCCCCTCGATGACCCGCTCGCCGATCCGAACGACCGCATTGCCGAGGAATCCGGCGGTCAGATAGCCGATCAGAGTCATGGTCAGCACCGAGGTGATGAGGCCGAGACCCGGAATACCGAAGGGTAGATAGGTCGCTGGGTTCCACTCGGCCGGGATCAGCGGCATCACGCTGCTGTCGAAGAAATCGATGACACTCACGGTAAGCCAAACCGTGATTGCGATCGGCGCGGTCACCAGCGTGCCGGTAAAGAAATAATCGCGCAGTTTGCTGAATAGGGTCACCGGCTTCTTGGAGGGGTTGAGTTCCTCCATGGCCACCTTGATGAGCTCCACTTCCTCGCCGATGCCGGTGCCCGCCTTCCAGTGCAGCCCGTGCTCGCCGGCGGTGCGCGCCTCTTCCATGGCCTCCTTGATCAGCTCCACCTCATCGGCGATCCCGGTCCCGGTGCCCCATTCCGATTCCTCATCTTCCGATAGGGGCTTCACGATCCCGCCGGATATGACGAGCTTGATGCCGTCATCGACCGACATCTCGAGGCGGCGGATGTCCTTCTCGGGAATGAACAGCAGGAATCCGGTCGTCGGGTTGGGCGTGGCCGGCACGAAGACGTTGTAGACCGTTTCGCTGGTCAGGTCCTGGACCTCGCCCCTGGTCTGGCCCGTGATGAAGCCGACGGCCCAAGAGCCGCGGCAGGGGTATTCGACCAGCACGACCTCTCGGAACGCGGTCGAATCCTCGGACAAGAGGGTATCTAGGATCTGCTTGGACCAGCCATAGATCGAGCCGACGACGGGAATCTTGGTCAGCAGCCATTCGCTGTACTTGACGAAGAGCTTGCCGACGATGCCCGTGGTCAGGCTGCCGATCAGGGTGAGCCCAGCGGCAACGATGACGATGCCGAAGCCGGGCAGGTCGAAGGTGAGATAGGTCGAGGGACTCCACCTCGGCGGGATCAGCGGGTGGATGCGGTCATCGACGAAGCCCACCACATTCCAGGCCAGCCAAAGCGTAATCGCGATCGGCGCGCTGACCAGGACGCCGGCGAAGAAGTGGTTTCTGAAACGCGCAGCGAAGCTCATCATCTCTCCCGCGTTGGCCAATTATACCAAGGCCCGCCGATCTATATTCCCTCAGAATTCGCAAGATGGCAGCAAAATCGTTGGCTCCTTAGAAGCGCGACCGATCGTCTTCGCCTGCTGCCGGCGGTGCATCAGGCTCGGCCCCGAGAAGGAGTCAGCGGCAGCTGTCGAGGAAGGCGATCAGCTCGTCCCGGCTGAGCCGGCAGTCCAACTGAACGGGCGTGCGCACCGCTTTGGCGAGGCGCTGCCGATAGTCCTCGCGCCCGACCTCGACGACTCCGAACTGACGCAGGTGCGGCGTCTCGAACTGCGTGTCCAGCAGCTGAAAGCCGCTTTTCCTGAGGCAGGCCGCGAGATGAACGAGGGCCACCTTGCTCGCGTCCGTCACCTTATGGAACATGCTCTCGCCGAAGAAGGCCGCACCCAGGGTGACGCCGTAGAGGCCGCCGCACAAACGGCCGTCGCGCCAGGTTTCGATCGAGTGGGCGAAGCCCATCTCGTGCAGCCCGACGTAAAGCCGTTCGATAGTCGGGTTGATCCAGGTTTCCTTGCGCCCCGACGACGGCAGGGCGCAGGCGCGAATGACCTGCCCGAAGGCCGTGTCGTAGCGCACCTCGAAGTCGCCGCGTCGCAAGCGGCGACTGAGACGCCGCGGTATGTGGAGGTTATCAAGCGGCAGGACGCCGCGGCGGTCGGGGTCGATCCAGTGGATCTCTTGCGCGTTGCGGCTTTCGGCCATTGGAAAGATGCCGATGGCATAGGCCCTGAGCAAAAGTTCCGGGGATAGCTGCATAATCGTCCTGGGGCCGGCGCGCCCCGCCCCTTCACCCTTTCTTGCGCGACAGAAAGCCTTCGAGCCAGTTTATGTCATACTCGCCGTTGATGAAATCGTTGTCGCCGATGAGCTCCTGGTGCAAGGGGATCGTGGTGGCGATGCCGTCGATGACAAACTCTTCGAGCGCCCGGCGCAGGCGCATCAGGCATTCGTTCCGGGTCTGGCCCTGCACGATCAGCTTGGCGATCAGGCTGTCGTAGTGGGGCGGCACGGTGTAGCCGGCGTAGAGACCGGAATCGACCCGGACGCCGAGCCCGCCGGGGGCATGGTAATCGCTCACCGTGCCGGGCGAGGGGCTGAAGGTGAAGGGGTCCTCGGCGTTGATGCGGCACTCGATGGCGTGTCCGGTGAAGGCGATATCCTCTTGGCGGAGGCCAAGCGACACGTCGGCGGCCACGCGGATCTGTTCGCGGACCAGATCGACGCCGGTGATCGCTTCGGAGATGGGATGCTCCACCTGCAGGCGCGTGTTCATCTCGATGAAGTAGAAGGCGCCGTTCTCGTATAGAAACTCCACGGTGCCGGCGCTGCGGTAGCCGAGCTTTTGGACTGCTTCGGCGACCAGCCGGCCGGTCTTTGTCCGCTCGTCGGCGTTGAGCGCGGGCGAGGGGGCCTCCTCCACCAGCTTCTGAAATCGCCGCTGGATCGAGCAGTCGCGTTCGCCCAGATGGATCACGTTGCCCTTGCCGTCGGCCAGCACCTGGATCTCGATATGGCGTGGAGTGGCGAGAAATTTTTCCAGATAGACCTGATCGTTGCCGAACGCCGCCTTGGCCTCGGCCCGCGCCGTCTTGAGCGCGCCAATGAGCTGTTCGTCGTCATGAGCGATTTTCATACCCCGCCCGCCGCCGCCGGCGGACGCCTTGACCAGCACCGGATAGCCGAGACTTCTGGCGATCTCCCGGGCCTGGCCCTCGTCCTCGACCGCCCCATCGGATCCCGGAACCACCGGCAGGCCAAGTTCCTGGGCGGCCTTCTTCGCGGTGACCTTATCGCCCATTAGGGCGATATGCGCCGGCTCGGGCCCGATGAAAACGAAGCCATGCTCCGCCACCATGGCGGCGAAGTCCGCGTTCTCGGAGAGAAATCCGACGCCCGGATGGATGGCGTCCGCGCCGGTGATGGTGGCGGCCGACAGGATGGCGGCGACGTTCAGATAGCTGTCGCGGCTGGGCGGCGGGCCGATGCAGACGCTCTCGTCGGCGAGGCGGACATGCATCGCGTCTTCGTCGGCCGTGGAATGCACCGCCACCGTCTCGATGCCCATCTCGCGGCATGCGCGATGGATGCGAAGGGCGATTTCGCCCCGGTTCGCGATTAGGATTTTTTCGAACACCGGAGATGCCGCCCCGGTTACTCGATCACCATCAGCGGCTCACCGAACTCTACCGGCTGGCCATCCTGAATCAGGATTCTCTTCACCCTCCCGGTGCGCGGGCTGGGTATTGGGTTCATCACCTTCATCGCTTCGATAACCACCAGGGTCTGGCCCTGTTCGACCCGGTCGTCGACGCTGACGAAGGGCTCGCCACCGGGCTCGGCGGCCACGTAAACGGTGCCGACCATGGGGGCCGCCACTGCGTTGGCCAGGGCGGCCTCGCCGTTGCCCGGGGCCTCGTCCGTCTCAGGGCGGCTGATAGCGGCGGCCGCTGGGCCGGGGGCGAGCACCGCCGTGGCTTGGCTGTTGCGGGCGACCCGGATGCGGTAGCCTTCGGCCTCGTATTCGATTTCCGACAGGCCGGTCTCTTCCAGGAGTTCCGACAGCCTGCGAATGAGCGATTCGTCGAATTCCAGCTTCGCCATTATGCCTCTTCGACCTCGATTAGGCGCCCCGCCAGCGCGTCCAGGGCCATGACATAGCCTGCCTTTCCAAATCCGGCAATGATGCCGAGCGCCGCCTTCGATACATAGGACCGGGCGCGAAAGTCTTCGCGCCGATGAATGTTGGACAGATGCACCTCGACGACCGGCAGCCCGATCGCCAGCAAGGCGTCGAGAATGGCGATCGAGGTATGGGTATAGGCGCCGGGATTGAGGATCAGGGCATCGAATTTTCCCCGCGCGTCCTGAATCCAATCCACCAGCTCGCCTTCGCTGTTGGATTGGCGGCAATCGACCGCCAGGCCCCGTTCGGCGGCGCGGGCGCGGCAGTCGGCCTCGATCTCGTCGAGTGTTGCCGAGCCATAAACCTCGGGCTCGCGCGTGCCGAGCAGGTTGAGGTTTGGGCCGTTGAGGATCAGGACCCTGGGCGCTTGGTCCAACCGCGCCTCCCCGTCTGGTGCGGACGCCCTAGCGTTAACACAGGCGGAGAGGGGATTCCAGGGGCAGGGCGACGTGCCCGGGCCGCGCCAGGGATTTAGGGCCAAGATTTACGGCTAGAATTTAAGGCCGGGATCTAAGGCCCGTTAGCTGGAGTTGGCGCGCGTCCGCCCGACGATCTGGCGCAGGGCCCGCATGTCAATGGCGCCGCGCACGATCTCGTCGCCGATCACAAAGGCGGGCGTGCCATTGATTTGAAGGGCCTGGGCGAGGTCATAATTCCGCTGCAGCGTGGCGTCGATTTCCGGGGCCTCCATGTCGCGGCGCAGCTGGTCCATATCGAGGCCGATCTTTTCGGCGACCTTGTAGGCCGTGTCCTCTGTCAACTTGCCGGAAACCGTCATAAAGGCGAAATGCAACTGCTCGTATTTGCCCTGCTTTTCGGCCGCCAGGGCCATCCGCGCGGCGACCACGGATTCGGGGCCGAGGATGGGAAATTCCTTCATGACCAGGCGGATATTGCCGTCGTCCTCCACCGCCTCGCGCAGGTCCTCGGCCACGCGGACGCAATAGGGGCAGCGGTAGTCGAAGAACTCCACCACCACCACATCGCCATCCGGGTTTCCGACGACCGGCGAACCGGGATCACGGTCGAGCTCTTCCCGCCGGCTAACCAGGGTCTGGCGCGCCTCTTGCTGCTGCAGTTCCTGCTGACGATCGCGATAAGCCTGCGCGGCTTCGATCAGGACCTCCGGGTTCGTCAAGAGGTAGTCGCGAACCAGTTGCCGGATGGCTTCTTCCTCGGCCGGAGTGAAGCTGGAGGCCTGGTCGTCCTGGGCGCCGACTGGTGCGGCCACGAGGCCGACCAGCAGGGCCAAAACCCACAATAGACCGCGTGCGCGTGCCAACCACATCCTGCAGATCCTTTCTCGGCGGTACGAAAAGCCAACGACTGCGAGCGAATAAGGCCCGGTTTATCTAGGAAGTGTTAAGCCTCTCGTAATGGTCCCCTAATGACCCCCGGAGCGAAGCCCCAGCAAATATATGCCCTTGACCTACTGGGGCAGAGCCCGCGCGTCAACTCAAGCTCGCGTTATCCGCCGGTTCCCGAGGCCCGTTCGGAGGCGTTGAACACATCGTCGGCCCGGATCCAACTGGGCGAGCCCGACGGCAAGATGTCGAGCGCGCGTTTGGAATGGACTTTCGCCTCCGGATATTTTCTGCGGGCAAGCGCAGCCTCCGCCATGGCCAGCGACAGCATTCCCTTGTCGCCCTGGCGGCCATAGGCGGTTGCCGCCAGGCGCCAGGCGAAGGCGTTGCTGGGCTCGGCCTGAACCACGCGCCGCAGGTTTTCGATAGCTTGTTGGTCACGCTGGGGATCGTTCATTTCGATCAGTACTTGGGAAAGCAGCAGTTTGATCGTTGGCGAATCGGGCAACAGCCTGGCGGCGGTCTCGAGGTGCGGCAGGCTTTCTAGCATGCGGCCTTGTTCGAACAACATCTGGCCCTTCAGCTCGTGGAAATAGGGGTCGTCGGGGTGTTCTTCGATCAATCCGTTCACAAGCGGCAGGGCCCGATCCATATCCGCCGACCGGTAGTAGGCGATGGCGTGGGCGTAGCGTGCTTCCAGGCTGGTGTCCTGCCGCGGGTACTCGCGGAATACCTGTGAATGCGGCCGCAGAAAGCCGATCAGCTTGGCCCGGGTCCGGGCATGCATCCGCTCATACTCCTGCGACGGCGGCTGGCCCCGGTAAGGCGACTCTTCGAGAGCATGCTTGAGAAAAGTAATTCGCTCTCGGGTGACCGGGTGGGTCCGTAGGTAGGGGTCTTGGTTGATCGACAACAAGGCCTCCTGACCGCCCAGGATCTCCATGAATTCGAGCAGACCTTCGGGATTTTGCCCAGTCGCCTGGAGCAGGCGGGTCGCTGCTTGATCGGCGGCCTGCTCCTGGCCGCGGGTGTAGCTGAGGACGCTCTTGAGGGCGATATCCGACCCACCGCTGATCGTTGCCGCGGCTATCTCCCCGCGGCCGGTCGCGATGGCCGCCCCGATTCCCAGGAGATAGGTGACGAGCATGCTTTTGCTTGCCTCGCGCATCTCGTTGATTCGCGCCGCGATATGACCGCCCACTATATGCCCCGTTTCGTGAGCGATCACGCCGATCACCTGCTCGGCCTTGTCGGCCCGCATCAACAAGCCGGTATGAATGAATATGTTTTGGCCGCCGGCGACAAAGGCGTTGAGACTCGGATCATCGATCAGGATGATGTCCACCGCGCTGGGGCTCAGGCCGGCGGATTGAAACAAGGGAGTGGAGTAAGCCCGGATGATGTTTTCGATTTCGGCGTCGCGGATTGTCTTCCGCCCTTGCGCTTGCGCGCTCAAGGGGCAGAGCGAAACGGCGATCAAAGCCATTGCCGCGACGCAGACCGCCGGTAATCTAAGAGCTTGTGCGTAGACGTTCATCATGTCTCTAAATAGCTATACGATGGTTGTACTTCAATTCGCCATCCTTGTGGCAAGAAAAGCCGGGTCTTTGGCCGGACTGCCCCTGCGCGCGCCGCTCTTCGCCACCCTAGGCTTCGCCTTGCTGTCCACAGCCCTCACCGCATGTGGCGGTGCGGGTGAGCGGGTGAGCGCAGTCGGCTTGGTCGAAGGCTTTGCCGGCATCGTTGTCGCCGACGAACCGCGCGCAGCCGTCTTCGGGCGTGACACTTTGGGCAGGGGCGGCAATGCCGTCGACGCCGCCGTCGTCATGTATTTTACCATGGCTGTGACCCTGCCGTCGCGGGCCAGCCTGGGGGCCGGTGGGGTTTGTTTGGTCTACGACAGCAGCGAGAACGCGGCCGAGGCCCTGCTGTTCCTGCCGACGGCCGGCCTCGAAGGTGGCATGGTGCCGCTGGGGCCGCGCGCCATGGCCGCGCTGCACGCCCGCCACGGATTGCGCCGTTGGGCGCAGCTGCTGACCCCGGCGGAAAACCTGGCTCGATTCGGCCATCCCATCAGCCGGGCCTTCGCCCGCGATCTAATCGTGGCGTCCAGCCGGATCGTCTCCGATCCGCTCATCTCCCGGACCTTCCGCAACAATGCCGGCGAACAGCCGGGCGAGGGCGAAAAGGTGGTCCAGCGCGAGCTGGCGTCGGTCCTGGGGGGGCTGCGCTTGCAGGGTGTGGGATATCTCTATAGCGGTGTCTTCACCCAGCGTTTTGCCGCGGCGATGACCGCGGCCGGCCAGCCAGTGACGGCTGACGAGGTTCGCGCCTCGGTCCCGACCTATGTCGAGCCGATATCCGTCGCCTTTGGCGACCATACGCTTTATTTCACTAATCCTCCGGCTGCGGACGGGCTGGTGGCGGCCCAGTTGTGGGAGATGTTGGTCGGGGAGATTTCTTTGGCCGATGCCGGATCGGCGGAGCGCGCCCACCAATTCGTCGAGGCGGCGGCCCGGGCCTTCGCCCAGCGTGCCGCGTGGATGGCCCCCGGCGGCGAGGCCCGCGAGTCGCCGGAGCTGTTGCTCGATGGAAATCGGCTCGAGCGCGCCCTGGAGGGATACCAAGCGGACCGGCATACGCCGGCGGCCAGCCTGTCGCCCCGTCCGGTGGCACTCGCCGAGAATCCCCATGGCGCGAGCTTTATTGCCGCCGACCGCTGGAACAACGTCGCCGCCTGCAGTATGACCATGAACGGGCTGTTCGGCGCCTTCCAGATGGCGCCCGATACCGGCATTCTCCTGGCCGCCCCGCCCCGGGATGACAGCAATGGGATGCTTTCGCCCAGCGCGGCGGTCTTGGTCAATCTGAACGTCGAGGAGGCCTACTTCGCGGCGGCGGCCTCGGGCGGCAGCGCGGCACCGACGGCGCTGGTCTCGGTCATGCTTGGCGCCCTTTCCGATGACATGCCATTGGACGAGGCCGTCGCCGCGCCGCGGTTCCATCACGGCGGCGTCCCGGACGTGACGTTCTATGAGGAGGGTGTTCCGGCTGCGCTGTTGGACAACCTCGAGGCGCGCGGCCATCTGCTGCGCGAGGCCCCAAAACTGGGTCAGGTCAATGCGCTCTATTGTCCGGGCAGCTTCCGGCGCGACCATGAAGACTGCCGGTTTGCCAACGATCCGCGCGGCTGGGGCCTCGGATTCCTGGTGCAATAACCGAAGAATAGAAGGGGAGCCATTCATGGCCCTGAAGATCGCCCAGCGCGGGCTGGTGCCGCCGTTCATCGTGATGGATGTGCTGCGCGCCGCCAACGAGCGCGAGGCGGCGGGGGAGGAAGTCCTGCACCTGGAGGTCGGCCAGCCCGGCACGCCGGCGCCGGCGCCGGTTCGCGCGGCCGCCCAGGCGGCGCTCGAAACCGCGCGGATCGGCTACACCGACGCCATGGGGTTGCCGTCGCTGAGGGCGCGCATTGCCCGGAACTATGACGAGCTGTACGGGGTCGAGCTGGACCCGCGGCGGGTCATCGTGACCACCGGATCGTCCGGCGGCTTCCTGCTGGGCTTTCTCGCGAGCTTCGAGCCCGGCGACCGGGTGGCTCTGGCCGCCCCGGGCTATCCCGCCTACCGCAACATCCTCGCCTCCCTGGGCGTGGAGCCGGTGCTCCTGCTCGGCGACCTGGAACATCGCTTTCAGCCAACCGTCGAATTGCTGGACCGGGTTGCGCCACCGCTCGACGGCCTGATCATCGCCAGCCCCTCGAACCCGACCGGGACCATGCTGGGCCGGGCTGAACTGTCCGATCTCGTCGACTACTGCGCGGCCCGCGGCATGCGCCTCGTCTCCGACGAGATCTATCATGGCATCGCCTATGAGGCGCCGGCGGTCAGCGCCCTCGAACTCACCGAAGAGGCGATCGTCATCAACAGCTTCTCCAAGTACTATTCCATGACCGGCTGGCGGCTCGGCTGGATGGTCCTTCCCGAGGACCTGCTGCGCCCGGTCGAGTGCTTGGCTCAAAACCTCTTCATCTCGCCGCCGACCCTTTCTCAGATCGCGGCTGAGGCCGCTTTCGACTGCCGCGAGGAGCTGGACGGCTATGTCGCCGCCTATGCTCGCAATCGCGCGCTTCTGCTGCGCGAGCTTCCGAAGGCCGGGTTCGACAGTCTGGCGCCGGCCGACGGGGCCTTCTACCTCTACGCCGACGTCAGCCGCCTGACCAACGACAGTCAGGACTTCTGCCGTCGCATGTTGGCGGAAACCGGTGTCGCGATCGCGCCGGGGATCGACTTTGACCCGGAGCGCGGCCACCGATTCGTGCGGTTTTCCTTCGCCGGCCTGGAGGCCGTGATGGGCCAGGCGGCCGACCGCCTGGCTGTCTGGTTGGCCGATTGACCGGGCAATTCGGGGCGCAAAACCCTCGATTAGTTCGATAATTCCAGAAATATCGTTGACAGTTGTCTTCAAGCGGCCTACGTTGTGGCTCATGGACCTGAATCACGCCGCTCGCTGCCTCGAAAAGCTGGGCAACCCGACGCGCCTGGAGATCTTCCGCTTACTGGTGCGCGCGGGGGAGGACGGCCTGGCCGTCGGCGACCTTCAGGCCCGCTTGCGTATTCCGGGCTCCACTCTGTCCCACCACGTGGCACAGCTCGTCAATGTGGGCCTGGTGTCCCAGGAGCGGGAGGGCCGGGTGCTGCGATGCCAGCCCAATTATGCGCTGATGGGCGCGTTGGTGGCCTATCTGACGGAAGAATGCTGTCGCGGCGTCGGCGAAGCCGGGTCCGAGCGACAGGCCGGGTGAGCGGTTTTTTTTGCGAACTTAGTTCGAGAGTTCCGGAAGGTTCGAAGTGTTGGGCGGGTGGTAGAGGTGGAGTGGGCGGCGATGACAAGCGTGGATCCGACAACAAGCGAGTGTGCGGCCTCGTGCGGCCAAGTTTCCGCCACACCTGCCGAGCCGGCACCCTCCGGCTTGGTGGCCCGGCAGCACTCTTTGCCGTCGTACATTGCCAGGTTGGACCGGGTTTGGCTGGCCCTCGCCGCCCTGCTCGCGGTCCTGGGGTTGGCCGATCACCGGCAGGCCGGAGCAAGCCTGGTGTTCATGGCGGACAGCTTTCTGTGGATCGCGCCGTTCCTGCTGCTCTCGGTGCTCTTGGCGGCTTGGCTCAAGGCCGCGGGCGTCGACCGCTTTGTCGGCCGGGTCGGTGCCGGCGCACCGCTGGCGGCGATCCTGCTGGCCGCCCTCATCGGCGCGCTGTCGCCGTTCTGCTCCTGCGGCGTGGTGCCCTTGGTCGCGGCCTTGCTGGTGGTCGGCGTGCCCTTGCCGGCCGTCATGGCTTTCTGGGTCTCCTCGCCTTTGATGGACCCGGAGCAGTTCGTCCTCATGGCGGCCACCCTGGGCCTCGGCTTCACCCTCGCCAAGACGATCGCGGCCGTGGCCATGGGCCTGCTGGCTGGCCTCGCGACCCTGGCGGTCCAACGGGCCGGCGGGTTCGGCGCGCCGCTGCGGGCCGGCCTGGGCGGTGGTTGTAAGAGCGACGTATCGGAAGCGGCGGAGCCGCGCTGGGCGATCTGGCGCGATCCGGCGCGCCGGCGCGACTTCACCGTCGAGGCGCTCAGGGTGGCCGAGTTCCTCGCCAAGTGGCTGCTGCTCGCCTTCGCCATCGAGAGCCTGATGGTGGCCTGGCTGCCGCCCGGTTTGATCGCGGAGCATTTGGGCGGCTCGGGCTGGCAGGCGATTCCCCTGTCGGTCGCCCTCGGCGTGCCGGCTTACCTGAACGGCTTCGCCGCGATCCCGCTCGTCGGCGAGCTGATGAACATGGGCATGATGCCGGGCGCGGCGCTCGCCTTCCTCACCGCCGGCGCGGTCACCAGCATCCCCGCGGCCATGGCGGTCTACGCGCTGGTCAAGCCGCCGGTCTTCCTCTGGTACCTGGCGATCGCGCTCATCGGCTCCTTGGCCTCCGGCTTCCTCTATCAGGCCGCGCAGATGCTCTGAGCGGCCCCTGCGCGCCGCCTTAGGCCCGGACTGTCATGAGACTGTAAAACTTAAAGGCGCCGTCCCGTTCCGTCTCAGCCCGTCCCTAACTATCTGAAATTCCACAATCTGCGGCGGCAGCTCATGATGTCCTTCCCGCCTAATACCGCCCTATCCCTCGCAGTTCGGTGGCAAATCCGGTGGCAAAACTAGG
>Ga0114923_10002348_pt1 | contig 12841 bp, 9 predicted proteins | sample SumtaG_FD_89578 | JGI IMG/M metagenome (GOLD analysis project Ga0114923, IMG submission 89578) | Deep subsurface microbial communities from Indian Ocean to uncover new lineages of life (NeLLi) - Sumatra_00157 metaG | ecosystem: Environmental > Aquatic > Marine > Oceanic > Sediment | place: near... | reverse complement strand
GGCTGGTGGGATGGAGTAGTGTTGGTGTGGTCGCCTACTGCTATTCGACAGCCAGCGTTTCGGGAACAACGAATGTCGGCGGACTGATGGGACACACACATGGGGCAGTCAGCAATTGCTACTCCATGGGGAGCGTTTCAGGAGATGACAACGTCGGCGGACTGGTGGGAAGCGATAGAGATGGAAGTTTCCACGGCACAATCAGCAACTGCTATTCCACAGGCAGCGTTTCGGGAACGGGCAATTATATTGGCGGACTGGTGGGAGCGAGCGGAGTGGGCGTTGTGGTTTCGTTCTGGGATATTCAGACCAGCGGCCAGTCAACAAGTGGTGGTGGAAAAGGCAAGACCACGGCAGAAATGCAAACGGCAGACACATTTTTCGGCTGGAATGGCTGTGGGAACGAAGGAGTCTGGGTCCTCGACGAGGGCAATGATTATCCGCGGCTATGGTGGGAGAACAAGCCCGGCCAACCACTGCCTACAGAAAACTTATCTGATTTCGTGGCAGGTGCTGGAACGGAACAAGACCCTTACCTGATTGAGACCGACGACCAGATGAATCTGGTCGGGCTCTTCTGGTGTGAGTGGGACAAGCATTTTAAGCTGATGGCGGACATTGGCTTGAGCGGGTACACGGGAACAAGCTTCAATATCATTGGAGGAGGAGGAAACGTCTACACAACAAGAAGGTTCATCGGTGTTTTTGATGGCAATGGCCATACAATTTCGAACTTTACCTACAGTACAACGGCCGGATATTATACAGGGGTTTTTGGAGATGTCGGGACGGGAGCAGAGATTAAAGGTTTGGGCCTAATAGACCCTAATGTTGACGGGGGAACAAGAGGATACGTTGGTTCGCTGGTCGCCCGGCTTGGTAACGGAACCATCACTAACTGTTACACCGAGGGCGGTAGCGTTTCGGGAGCAACGAATGTCGGCGGGCTGGTAGGGTACAGTAGCGGTGGTACGATTTCCAACTGCTATTCATCAGGCATCGTTTCGGGAGGTAATGTTGTCGGCGGGCTGGTAGGGTACAAAGGCGGGGGCACAATGACCAACTGCTCTTCGACCGCCAGCGTTTCCGGAAATGACTATGTCGGCGGCCTGGTGGGTAGTAGTGGTACAATCACGAACTGCTCTTCAAACGCCAGCGTTTCGGGACATTGGTATGTCGGCGGCCTGGTGGGAAGCGGTGGTGGAATTTCCAACTGCTCTTCGACCGCAAGCGTTTCGGGGGATAAATACGTCGGCGGCCTGGTAGGAAGCGGTGGTGGGATTACCACCTGCTATTCGACCGGCACCGTTTCGGGAACAGCAGAAGCCGGTGGTCTGGTGGGAACCAAAACCGGTGGTTCGATTTCCAACTGTTATTCGAAGGCCAGCGTCACGGGAATTTATTATCTCGGCGGATTGGTGGGAACCATGCCAGGCGGTACGATTTCCAACTGCTATTCGGCCGGCGGCGTTTCGGGAGTTAGCTCGGTCGGCGGGCTGCTGGGATATAAGGAAGCAGGACAGGTTACAGATTCATTCTGGGATACTGAAACCAGCGGCAAGACAACCAGTGCCGGCGGGGTCGGGTTGCCAACGGCTCAGATGCAGAGTGCCTTGGTCTTTACAGCGGTCGGTTGGGATTTTGTGGGCGAAAGCGCCAACGGAACGAATGATTTCTGGGACATCTGTGAAGGGATGAACTATGCGAAACTCGCCTGGCAAGTGCCGGTGTTGGGGGATTTTGGCTGTCCGGATGGAGTGGATGGTATTGACCTTGGGATAATGTGCGATGAGTGGTTATTGGAAGAGCTTTCGGTAGACTTGTGGCCTGATGCCTTTGTGGACTTTTTGGACTGGGCCATCTTTGCAGATGATTGGGGCGTTACCTACGGCATGTCTGATTTGGAAGAATTTGCTGAGCAGTGGCTTAAGAGAGGAGCTACGGTTGCTGATATTGCTCCCGATACCGGCGATGGGATAGTTAATATGGCAGACTTTGCGGTTGTGGCGGACAACTGGCTGGAAGGTTTGTAATTGATTATCGATTCCTTCGTAGGCGGACAAGTATTGATGATTGATTAATGGGAAAATATGCCCCCCGACAGTGCCGAGGTAAAGAAAGACCGCCAAATAAATTTGGTAATAAGAGAATAAACCTGGCGGGTAAAACAACCCCGAAGCAGGCTTCGGGGCTCCTTCGACAAGCTCAGGACAAGTTCACTTTAAAAAGGAGGCCTGCGGAGGGATTCGGGAGAAAATTGATTATGGAATATGAGTTGCGGGGTTTGTTTTTGGGGAGAGTTGCGTCACTTTTTGTTTTGCGTCCTGATATTTTAGTTCGCCAAGTCTGCTGAAGACTTTTTTGTCCGGGTACATGATGCGGAACTGGTTGCGATAGGCGTCTTCGATTTGGATTGCCTTTTGGTACTGAGCGAGTGCGATGTCAGTTTCATTTAGTTTTTCAGCGATTTGCGCCATTTTTATTCTGAGCTTTGCGGAGCCTGGGTAGAGCCAGATAGCGTCGAAGGCCTTGTCGAGAGATTTTTGGAGGTAAACGTTTCTTTGCGGCTGAGTGACTGTTTGGGCGAGCTGGTTGTAGACGTCGCTTAGTCTTTCATGATTTCTGAAGTCTGCGGGGTCTCGGTGTATTGCGGCGAGGAAACAATCTTCGGCTTTTTTTAACAGTTCGGGGGGTGCATCGGGGGTTGTGTTGTAGTGCTGGAGGTAAAGGCGGCCGTTGAAGTTAAGTGCTGTGGTGTCGAGAGAGTCGTGTTTTTCGGCGAGTTCAAGGGTATCGTGGGCGTAGAAGCCTGACTGGATTTGGTATATTGCTTTTCTGATGGTAGTGGAGGCCTTTGCGACGGGTGTTAGTGCATAGTTGAAGTAGGCCCAAATTGTGGCGATGGCGAGAGCAAAGGTGATTATTTTTGCGGCTTTCGTTGTTTTTATGATTAAGCAGGGTCGTGGATTTTTAAGGAGGTTCAAGGCGGTGAGGCATGCGACGGCGGCCCAGAAGGTGGTGAAGACGGCGGGTTCGAAGATGGCGAAGTCGATGAGGTTGTGGATGAGGCATGCGATGATGGCGCAAAAGAGGGCAGCGATGGTAATGTTATTTCGAGTTTTTTGTGAGTTTTTTGTTTCGACGGCCAGAAGAACGAATCCTGCGACAAAGACGACGACGGGCATTATGTAGAGTAGCAGCGAGGCGGCGAGTTTTTCGGCGGCAGAAGCGGCAAAGATTATAGGCTGGACGATTGGTCTTATGATAAGCAGAGCAAAAGATGTGGCAGCGAGAGAGATTATCGCAATTGTTTTGAAATTGAGTTCGAGTTGCGGTTTTTTGGTTATGTATTCATTAGTTTTTGGGTAAATGGTTTGTTTGAGAGGGACATAGAGCATGGCGAGGAAGGCGATAAGACCGAGCGGGCCGTACTGGGCGAGGAGGCTAAGAAGAAGATTGTGGGGGTCGGCGACAGATTCGAGTGCGGCGTCGGGTTTGTATTTTGTGTATGCGTGAGCGAAGTTTCCCGGGCCGACGCCGAGCATCTGGTTTTGGGCGTAGATTTTCGCGGCGCCTTTCCAGTACTGCCAGCGTACAAGCATTGAGGAACCGCCCGGGAGGGTGTCATGTTTTGTGCCGTAAGTGATGATTGCCGAGGCTGCGATGATGAACAGGAGCAGTGCGAGAACGAGGAGGAGCTTTTTGTGTTTTTTTATCCATTTGGCGCAGTAAAGGTATGCAATGAACATTACGAGAGCGATAGTGAAGGCGGTTATAGCCCCTTTGCTTTTTGTTATGAGCAGGCCGACGATGATGAATACGGCAGCGAGAGCGGCGGCGAGAGTAGAGAGGGGCATTAGAGTAAGTGATTTTTGGTTTTTTAATTTATCGATGAATAGTGCAATGGCGGCGAAAGCGGCGAGGATGGAGAAAGAGCCAGCGGAGTTTCCGGTAGTGAAGAAGCCTCTAACTCCTTGTGAGTAGAGTCGGTGTTCGAAGAGGAATTGCTGGAAGGAGCCTGGCTGGATGCCAAGGGGGGCGAGCATAGTTTGTGGCGCTTTTTCGTATTGGTCTATTGCGATCTGGTTGCTGGAGAGCAGCTGGTCCAGTGACTGGTAGGTACAAAGTACGGCGGAGGCAGCGATTGTGATTAGGACGAGTTTTATTTTAGTGGGAGAGTCAAGGATTTGGATAAGAAGAACGGCGGTCAACATTGGTGTGATGAATATGATTGCGTTTGTTATGGCGGCCCTTTTGTTTGCGGCGTTTATTGAGGAGAAGACAACGGCGAGGCAGAAGAGGAGTAGTCCGACTTCGATGAGGGAGAATCTGTATTCGCATCGGCCCGAACAAAGTGTGTAAGTGAACCATGCGAGCAGCGCAAAAATGAGTACAGCAGATATTGCGAGGCTGTAAACGTTGTCGCCGAGATTGATGGGCCGAGAAGTGCCCTGGGCGTTTAGTCCTTCTGTGAGGGTGGTTCTGAGTGTGATTACGGCCAGAGAGATTATGAGCAGGACGTATTCGAAAATGATTTGTCCTTTTGATTTTACGAAATCAGAGTTAATTTTTTTATTTATCATTTTTTACGGTGGATTCGAAAACGGCGATGATAGCCAAGACCATGATTGTCTGGAAAAAAATTAAGACAGCACCGGGCAGATTGACCTGATATAGGAAGGTGGCCCCGAGGCCAGTGCAAAGGGTGGCGAGGTAAAGCGTGAGAACGGTTTGTGTGTCGGTGAGGCCGTGTCTTTTGAGGCGGTGTGAGAAGTGCTGGGTGTCACCGACGAACGGGCTTTTGCCCTGGCTGAGGCGGAGGATTGTTACGCTTGTGAAGTCATAGAGCGGTACGGCGAGGCAGATTAAGGGCATTAAAACTGGGTACCATGTGCCTGATTGAGTCTGCTGGTAGTATGTGGTTTTCAGGGTGAGAGCAGCGATGAGAAAGCCGACGAGAAAAGAACCTGCGTCGCCTGCGAATATTTTTGCTGGTGGGAAGTTGAAGACAAGAAAGCCGAGCAGGGTTCCGATGAGCAGCAGTGCAAGAGCGCCGACAAAGACCTGGCCACTGAAATAAGCGGCGGTGAAGAGGATAGCGGTGGCGATGACAGCGATGCCGGCGGCGGCGCCGTCCATGTTATCGAGGAAATTGAAAACGTTTATAATCAGGACAATCCAGACGACGGAAAGCGCGGTGGTGATGATTTTGCTTTCGATAAAGAATTCGACGCGGATGTCGGCGAAGACGGCGGCTGCGGCGGCGATGATGAACTGTGCGGCGAGTTTGAAGAATGGGCAGAGGTGTTTTTTGTCATCCCATAGTCCGAGTGCGAAAAGTGCGGTGAGGGCGAGGAGTATAACGACGAGCTGATTTATTTTGGTTAGGAAGCCGGGTGTGTGAATTGTTACAGAATCTCCGAGGAAGTCGAGGCGGCCGGGCTGGGCGAGGAATTTTACGGCGGCGATTGCGGCGATGATGATAATGGCGAGAGTTGCGAAGATGGCGATGCCACCTCCAAGCGGGACGATGGTCTGGCTGTACCTGTCATCGGCGGGTTTTGAGACGAGATTGAATTTCGGCGCGAGACTTTTGACAATAGCTGTGAGGATGAGCGAGAGCGAGAAAGAGCCTGCGAGTAATATTATTGCTAATATGGTTAGTGTTTCGATTTTAACTGCTCCAGTAAACGGGTCCTGACTTTGTCGAAGTAATCAAAGTAGCACTGTTGTCTGTAATCAGGGAACGTATATTCAAAAGGCTTCCATTGTTTTTTATCGTAAATAAGGGTCACTTCTGCGTAGATTTTTTTACCGATGTATATACGATGAGAAAAGTTTTTTGTTGAGGCGAGCACGAGTTTTGCGGGTTCGATGATGCCGGGGTCGAGGTTAACAGGCCTTGGGAGGGGTAGTTTTAGTTCTTTTGCGACGATTTTTTCGATTTTATTTGTTTTTAATTTAATTTTTGCCAGGTTAGCGGGGGCGATTAATTTTTGAAAGCTAATGAACTGGCGGATGATGAGGTCTCCGGTCTGGTCCTTGTAATATTCGGTCTGGTCGAAAGGCCAGATATCGCTTGAGAAGTCGGTTGGTCCGAAGGTTTGTATCAATTGTGCGGCCGCACATATCAAGGCGTCCTGGTTTGCTGCAAGGATGCCGACGATGAGTTTTACGGGCTTTGGTTTGTTGAGTTTCCACATGTTTAGTCGCTGGTCAGTTGTTTATTTTTTCCTTCAGTGAGTTGACCAGTTCGATAGTTTTCCGGGCGGCGGTTTCTATTTTTACTTTTTGGCTTTTTTGTTCGCAGCGCAATTTTATTTCGACGTTTCCTTCTGCGACGGATTTTTTCCCGACGGTGACTCTTATTGGTATTCCAATGAGGTCGGCGTCCTTGAATTTTGGGCCGCCACGGAGGGCGCGGTCATCGATGAGGACGTCGATGTTATTTTCAAGGAGTTCGTTGTAGATTTGCTCGGAGACTTTTTTGACCTGTGGGTCGTCCTGGTTTACCGCGGTTATAATTACTTCGAAGGGGGCGATGGAGATTGGCCAGATGATACCGTTTTCGTCGTTGCCGAGTTCGATAGCGGAGGCGAGGATTCGGTTTATTCCGATTCCGTAGCAGCCCATAAGGGGAGGTTTTTCGGAGCCGTTTTTGTCGAGGAATTTTGCGTTGAGTTTTTTGCTGTACTTGGTGCCGAGTTTGAAGACTTGTCCGACTTCGATGCCACGTCTGAAGAGCAATTTTTTGCCGCTATAGGTATCGCCTTCGACGGCGTTTCTTATGTCGGCGATTTGTATATTTTTCCCTTCGAGCGGGAAGTCACGTCCTGGGACGATGTTTTTGATGTGGTAGTCGGTTTTATTTGCGCCGGTGACGCTGACGGCCATAGCGGCGATGGCGTGGTCGATGATAATAAGGTCCCAGTTATCTGGGTTTATGCCAACGGGGCCAGCAAAGCCAACTTTTGCATGAGTGTACCTCTCGATTATTTCTTCGTCTGCCAGGTCGAGGTGGGGACCGTCCCAAACGGTCATTAGCTTCTCCATATTGAGTTCGTGGTCACCTCTTATCAACACAAGGATTGTGTTGGGAACCCAGCCCTCTTTTGGCCCCATTAACATAGACCTACCATCGTGCTTAGCTTCTTCTGCATCTATTTGTTTCTCAACCTCTGGTGGGAAATGGGGGGTCCTTAAAATAAGGGTTTTAATCATATCTTCTGGTTTTGTTTTTAGGAAATCGCAGACGGCTTCGATTGAGCCGATGTTTGGGGTGTGGACAAGCTCGGCCTTCGGCGGGTCTTGTATCGGTTTTTGTTTTGGGAGCGGGTCGACGGCGGCTTTTTCGAGGTTGGCGGCGTAGGAGTTATCTTCGGTGTGGACGATTGTGTCTTCGCCGTTATCGCATGGGACGGTGAACTGGTGGGAGCCGGAACCGCCCATTTCACCGGATTCGGCTTCTACGATGACGTAATCGAGACCGCAGCGTTTGAAGATTCGGCAGTAAGCGTCGTACATTATATGGTAAGTTTCATCGAGGGATTTTTCATCGGCGTGGAAGCTGTAGGCGTCTTTCATAATGAATTCTCGTGAGCGGATGACACCGAATCGCGGCCGTTGCTCATCTCGGAATTTGAAGCTGATTTGGTAGAGGTTGAAGGGCAGTTGTTTGTAGGAGCTTATTTCGCCAGCGGCGATTGAGGTGACGACTTCTTCGGCGGTTGGTGAGAGGACGTTTTCCCTGCCGTGACGGTCGGTGAAGTGCGCGAGGTCTTCGCCATAGTCGATGCTGCGTCCGGTCTTTTGCCAGAGTTCCATTGGCTGAACGGATGGCATGAGGACTTCCTGAGCGCCGGCCTTGTTCATTTCCTGCCTTACGATTTGTATTACCTTCAGGAGGGTTTTTTGGCCGAGCGGCAGATACATATACGTACCGCTTGCGACTTTTCGTATGAGTCCGGCCCGAATCATGAGCTTGTGGCTTGTGATTTCAGCGTCGGCGGGGACTTGTTTTACGGTCGGTATTAAGGTTTGGCTATATCTCATAGTTCATATCTCGTATTTCGTGTCGGGCCGGATTAAAACTTGAAATTCAGTATATAGTCCAAAAGGGCAATTGTTGCAATATTATAATTGTCGGAGGAGGGGTGGAATTGGGGGGGGGAAATTGGGGTGGAATGTTTTCATGAGTTACTCCAAGGGTTTTGAAAATTAGAAGCAGCTAAACTTTCATAATTATTCCTTCCACTCCACTGGGGTACATACTATCAATAAGAAAATTATCACAATTAACGACAGCAGTACAATAAGGGCAAATTTTTGGGTTCGGATTACTTGCCACTTTCTCTTTGGTAACTCAATGATTGTTTTATCTGTTTGCAGTTCATTGGTTTTTAAAAAGGCGTTCTTAAACAACCCCACTGAGTGGTATCCAATCAAAGTGAAAAAGGTCACTAAAAAAGGAGCTAAATAAAAATCTATGTTAATCCCTTTATAAGATGGCAACCACCCAAGAATATTAATTTCGAAGAGTTTGTTGATATACCTAGTCAGGATCACAGGTGATTGCCCCAGCAAAAAGCCCATAAGTATTCGCCACACACTTGGTTTTGCTATCTTGAACATTAGCTTATCCAAACAATACATTGCAAACGGAGGGCCCAGTGGCCAGGCTAAAAAGAAAATTAGATAATACACAGTAGGAACATAAAAAAGAAGCACACCAAACAGCCGTTGTGGAGCAAAACAGATGTACGAGACAGCCTTGCCTAATATTAAAGCAAAAATAACTCCAACAATATAATGTAAGATTAATCTGATTATTCTGCGTGTCATGGTCATCGAAATCCCTTTCAAACTAATAATCAGCAATAGGTGTCAAAGACGGTTCTTACACCGAGAGTAATAATCAGGATATCGTGCAAATCAACCAATGCTAAACCTTCCTGTTTGTCATCGCTTTTATCGATTATATAACGGATGATATATTAACAGGGGCGGGTATGGGGGGCAATATTATTTATGTATTTTCAGATTTATGTAAAGTCGGGCGGTTGGTAAAAACAGTTCTTGCATAAAGAGGTGGGTGGGCGTAATATTTCGGGGGTTAGTGTTTGAAGGAAGGTTTTATGGGGAGCAGATAATGGCTGAAGAGTCAAGTCGAGCAGAGGTGCTCGCAGCATCCGGGCCGGGTTCGTGGTCACTTGAGCGGTATCTTGGGCAGTTGAAGGATTTTTTGCTGCCTGAGGGGCAGTTCGATGCGGAAGGTTCGTGGGAGCACAGGTATAACGTTTATCCTATTTACACGAAGTGGAGTGTATGGAGTGAGAAGCATGAAGGGGAATGTGTAATTAAGCGCAAGGAGCTGCCAGGGGGCGGAGATTTTGAGCTTGAAGTGTCGTCTGAGGTGACTTTTATCGATTTTGGTTATGGTAATCATCCGACGAAGAGCCAGTTGACGACGGCGAAGATTCGGTGTGCGAACGATGTTCTTGGGACGCCGAAATCATGGGAGCTGGAGTCGGCGGCTTTGGGAGAGGGCAAGAACAGGTTTTCGCTTTCGGAGGTGAGAGAGAGAGGTGTTTTTGAGAGAGGTAAGGTGGTGCTTGGGAGTGCGGGAGTTCGGAGGCGGAGAATTAAAGTTGTGGGGGATTTGACGAGCAACTGGTCTTTGTTTGATGCAGTTCAGCGGATGTATAAGGCGAAGGAGACGCCGAACAGGGAGTTTTCGATGCTTGAGGATTTGCGACTTTTGCGGGTTGGTCAGCGATTGGTTTATGACGGGCCGGCGGAGTTTGATCTGGGAGGCAAGAGGGTCAGGCTTTACGGGTATCATCAGATTGGAGAGGGGATTTTGCCGATCCACTACTGGGTTGACGAGACGGGGAGGCTGCTTTTTGCACTTGGCGGTGTGCGGATATACCTTTGGCAAAGTGAGTGAATTTTTGTGGTTGAGATAATTTGAGTCGTAAAGATACGTAATCAGGAGCTTGAAGAGGCAATGGCAAGAGAGGGACATAAATCGGGTATTGAGCGGACGAGCCGTCGTGAGTTTCTCAAGGGTGCAGCGTTAGGTACATTGGGTCTTGCAGGAGGAGTACTTGGCGGATGCTCAGGGGTCAGAAGGGCGAGTAGGGTTTCGGGTAAGAAGGACAACAGGCCTAATATTTTGTTTATCAACGTTGACCAGATGAGTATTAATGCGATGGGCGCTCATGGGTGCGAGTACGTTCGTACTCCGAATATAGACAGACTTGCGAGTAGAGGTGTGAGTTTTCGAGAGTCGCATAGCGCGGACCCGATATGCTGTCCTGCGCGGGCAGCGTGGTTTACGAGCAGGACATCGTGTGAGCATGCGGTGGTTTTTAATAATACACCGATAGTTAAAAATTTGCCCGATATGGGTCAGTGGTTCGGTCAGAACGGTTATGAAACGGTGCATACCGGCAAGTGGCATGTGCCGGGGCGGGGGTTGAAGGGAAGTTTCGACCATGTTTACGGTGAGCACTGGATAGGTGAATACGCGGACGAGTCGGTTGCGCGTTCGGCGGAAGGTTATTTGCGTAACCGCAGAGGGGATGAGCCGTTCTTTATGGTGGTTGGTTTTTTGCAGCCGCACGATATATGTTACTGGATTGCGCAGAACAAGGAGGCGCAGGAGGTGCTGAGGTATCCGGAGATAAAAGGCGAACTGCCACCGTTGCCGCCGAATTTTCATTACAGTAAGATAGAGCCTCAATTCTGCAGGCAGTTGGGTTCTCACCGGTGGGGAGTTGACGGGAAAGAGATTTTAACAGATAACTGGACAGAGGAGCACTGGCGATATTATTTGTGGGCGTATTACAGGCAAGTGGAGATGGTAGATGCGGTGGTTGGTCATGTGCTGGATGCAGTTGAGGACAGCGGGTATGGGGACAATACAATTTTAGTTTTTGCGAGCGACCACGGTGAGGGACAGGCGAGGCACCAGAAGACGAACAAGGATTTTCTTTATGAAGAGGTATTGAAGGTGCCGTTTATATTTTCATGTCCGGACAGGATTATGGAAAATCATCAGGACGAAAAGCACCTTGTTTCAGGGCTGGACCTTTTCCCGACGCTTTGTGATTATGCAGGTGTCAGGTCTCCGGCGGATGTTCGTGGTCGGAGTCTGCGTCCACTTCTGGAGGGTAAGAGTGTTGAATGGCGTGAGTTTGTACCAGCTGAGAGTTATGTAACTGGGCGTATGATTCGGACGGAGGAGTTTAAGTATATTACTTATAAGGGTGACCCGGTCGAGCAGCTTTTCGATATGAAGAACGACCCGTGGGAGATACATAATCTGGCGGGGGAGAGTGGGTATGGCTCGACTCTGGAAGACCACCGGAAGATTCTGGCGGACTGGGAAGGGCATTTGAAGCCTGCGCCGGTTCCTGAGGGAGGCTGGCTGGCGGGTACAAAGAAGAAAAAGGGTAAAAGGAAGAAAAAGAGTTGACTTTTTTTTAAATTGAATGGGATTTGAAATGGGACATAAATTTATCAAAGAGATAGCACCGGGCGAGACGATAAACGATGTTTATATGATTCGTGAGCCGATACTGCGGAGTACGACGCGGGGCGATTTGTATATCGCGATGTATATATGCGACCGGAGCGGTCAATTGAACGGCCGGATGTGGCAGGCGACGGAGGCGGTTTACAATTCACTGCCGAAACCGGGGTTTGTTCATATCAACGGGCGGAGCGAGATGTATCAGAGCAATCTTCAGATAGTGGTGAATAATATCAGCGTTGTGGATTCGAGCGAGGTTGATATCGAGGATTTTCTTGCGCGGACGGCCAAGGACGTCGGTAAGATATTCGGCGAAGTGAAGGAGATTGTTGGGGGGATAAAGCATAAGCAGTTGAAGGCGTTAGTGGATGAATTTCTGGCGGACGAGGAGCTTATGGATAAATTCTGCAAGGCCCCTGCGGCGATGAAGCTTCATCATAATTATCTCGGGGGGCTGCTTGAACATACGCACAACATGCTTTGTGTTGCTGAGGCGGTATTTGGCTTTTATCCGGAGGTGAACCGGGATTTGGTACTGGCGGGGATATTTGTCCATGATATGGGTAAGACGGATGAGCTTTGTTACGATATGGCATTTTCGTATACGGATTCGGGTCAGCTGATTGGTCATATAAGCAAGGGTTTTGTTATGCTGGGGGAGAAGGCCGAGTCACTGAAGTCGAAGGGGGTCGAGATTGACGATGTGATATTGGATTCGCTGGGTCATATTATCGTATCGCATCATGGTCAGTACGAATTTGGTTCGCCGAAGCTGCCCGCAACGCCGGAGGCGTTTATGGTGAACTATATAGATGATTTGGACGCGAAGATAGGACAGGTGAGAGGTGTGATTGAGAATGAGCCTGGTGATTCGGACTGGACGGGTTGGCAGAATTCCCTGGGGACGCGTCTTTACAAGAAGCGGATAGAATAGATAGTTTTGAAAGATTTTTAAAAGAAGTCCCGGCCGAACGTCAGATATTCAGTGACGAATCTCGATTCAGAACGATACCGGAGAACCGCCAGATTTTTCTGAACTGGTCATGTGAGAGAAGAGTTTTTCCCCAGACGGGGTCAGCGATGGTGACGGTGTTATCGGAGACGTCGAGTACGGCGACACAGTGGTCGGAGAGGAATTTGGCCTTTACGGCAGCGAGAGTAAGTCCTGCGTTTTTAAGCTGTTCGATGGAATCAAAATATCTGTAGTCACATTTGAGCCCTTTTGGTCCGTAGAGTTTTTTCAGGGCGGCATTGAGGCATTCGCAGGGTGCCTACAACAGGGTTTGTGTGGGCGGTTATAGCGAT
>Ga0114923_10002347_pt1 | contig 12843 bp, 13 predicted proteins | sample SumtaG_FD_89578 | JGI IMG/M metagenome (GOLD analysis project Ga0114923, IMG submission 89578) | Deep subsurface microbial communities from Indian Ocean to uncover new lineages of life (NeLLi) - Sumatra_00157 metaG | ecosystem: Environmental > Aquatic > Marine > Oceanic > Sediment | place: near... | reverse complement strand
CTCACAGCAGAAGAAGCAATCAATATAATAGGTCAAATAGAACCAGGAATTATAATACCTATGCAATATGCTGTTCCTAAATTAAAAACAAAATTAGACAAATTAGACGATTTTTTAAAATTATCGAAAGTTGAAAATCTTAAACCGATTGAAAAATTAATAATTAAAAAAAGTGATATAGACCCAGAACAACCAAGAATAATAACGTTATCATTATGAATAAAATAAGAGAAATAATTGAAAAATTTACCAAAAAGAGTGTTCTAAACATTCTTCCAGGAGACACTGTAAAAGTCTTCCAGAAAATTAAAGAAGGAAGCAAAGAAAGAGTTCAAGTTTTTGAAGGGATAGTTCTTGCAAAAAAACATGGAAATGAAGTTGGTGCAACTATAACAGTTAGGAAGGTTAGTAAAGGTGTTGCAATAGAAAGAATTTTTCCTATTCGCTCTCCTCTTATTCAGAAAATAGAAGTAATTAAAAGAAGTAAAGTGAGAAGGGCAAAACTTTATTTTTTAAGAACAGCTAAAGGAAAGAGGTCTAGATTAAAACGCAAAGAATTTGATCAAGAAAAAGTTAATAAGATAGAAGAAATAATAGAAGACAAGAAAGAGGAACAACCCTTAGAAAAAGATCAAATAATAAATGATAAAAAAGAGGATGTTCCAGAGAAAATCGAAGAAGTAAAAGAAGATGTTCCAGAGAAAATCGAAGAAGTAAAAGAAGATGTTCCAGAGAAAATTGAAGAAGTAAAAGAAGATGCTCCAGAGAAAATTGAAGGAACAAAAGAAATCCCAAAAGAAAATGGGAATCATCCAGAAAAAGAAACTCCAGAAAAAGAGATTTAAAAGCCGAGGTGGAGAAACGGCAGACTCGCATCTCTAAGGAGGATGTGCCAGCAATGGCGTGTGGGTTCAAATCCCACCCTCGGCACAGAAAAAATGGGCGTGTAGCTCAGTGGCTAGAGCGCCCGCCTTACACGCGGAAGGTCATAGGTTCAAATCCTATCTCGCCCACTATATATTTTCTAAATTAAAAAACCATATTTTGTATGGTTTTTTAATTACCAATCTTAATTTTAAAAATTTTTAAACTTCTCTAGAACTCTCCAGTATATTTTTTGATTAATAAGGGCTTTTTTTGACGCCCCTTTTGCAATATCAAATTCTGAAGCATTATAATCAATACCGCCTAACTTTTCAGTTTTTTCTAACTCAACTTTATGAGCAAGATTTACAACAGCACCATTATAATAATCAATCTCATCTAAATCTTTAGGTTTGTTTCCTCTTCCTTTATTAATTATATCAGATAATTTATTGCGAAAAGGAACTAAAAAAGAAGTAGGTAAAGACAGTAATAAAAGAAAAAGATGAATCGGATAACCCGGAAAGCTAAGAAGTTTTCCTCCAGCAGATCGAACAATTTCAATATACTCTTTTAAAGCCTCTATTTCTTCAATAAAAACTTCTTTATCTTGAAAACCATCACTAATAGATAATCCTCTAGAGGCAGAAGCCATTCCAATTAAATTCAAAAATAATTTGGAAAATTCTAAATTTTGAGCATCTTTTTTAGAAAATTTACTGACACGAAAACCAGAATCTTTTAATAAAGAATAAACTTCTTCAACACCCGTATCACCCAAAGCCTGAGATAAGGCAACTTTAATCGGAACGGAATATTTAAAGCAATCTTGCTTTCTATCGATAGCGTTAAACAGAACCATTCTCACTACTTTAATATCTTCTAGCTTAGCGATTTCCCCAAGAGTTTTTTTAGCAGAATTAATAGCATTTATTCCGTTTTGAGAGAGAACAAAAATTGGTTTTTTTAATCCACATTTCTGAAAATAATATTTTAATGCAACAGAAACTGGATTTTTGTTTGTTAAAAAAACAATATCTTGATTGTTATTTTCAGAAAAATCAACATCTTCAATTACTTTCTCTTTAAATAAAATTGGACCATTACCCCTATCAACATAAAGTTTGTTTTTTTCAAAAAACTCTATTGTGTCTTTTCTAGCAATACCCAAAACGTCATTTTTTCTCCCAATTTCAAAAGAAAACATTGTTCCTGTTCTTCCTCCCACACCAACAATAGCCACTCTTTTTTTCATATTCAAATAATAACACTATTGAAAAACACAATAAAGATACAATTGATTTTCGTTTAAGAAAATGATAACTTTAATAAACGTCGCCCTGTAATTTAAGGAGGGGTGCCTGAGCGGTTGAAAGGGATGGCTTCGAAAGCCATTATAGTTGTAAGACTATCGTGAGTTCAAATCTCACCCCCTCCGCCTTCTTAATATAAAATAAAAACATGTTTAATTTTTTTAAAAAAACGGATGAGCCAAAAAATCTAAAAGAGCTTTTAGTTCAGTTTAAAAAAGTTAAAGAAAATCTCAAAAAAACCTCTAAAGAAGTTAAAGAGTTGAAGAAAAATATTCAGAAAACCATTCAAAAGATAGGAATAATAAGATTTACTCCATTTAAAGAGGTTGAAGGAGGGCAAAGTTTTTCTATTGCTTTACTAGATAAAAAAGATAACGGAATAGTTATCACTAGCATTTATAGCAAAGAAAGAGGAAGAATTTTTGCAAAACCAATAGAAAATGGCCAATCTTCTTATAAATTATCTCAAGAAGAGAAGGAAGCTATTAGCAAAACAAAAGAAACAAAAACTATTAATGATAAAGAAAAGTAAAAATTTAATAACAAGACCCCCAGTTGTTGTAATAATGGGACATATTGATTGCGGGAAAACAAGCCTTTTAGATAAAATTAGAAAAACTAGCGTAGCTGAAAAAGAATCGGGAGGAATAACACAACACATTGGAGCTTATCAAGTTGAAAAAGATGGAAAAAAAATAACTTTCATAGACACTCCTGGTCATGAAGCTTTTTGCCAAATGAGATCTCGAGGAGCAGAAACTGCAGATATTGCTATTTTGGTAATCGATAGCTGTAAAGGAGTACAAGATCAAACCAAAGAAGTGATTAATTGCATAAAAACAACAAAAATCCATACAATAATTGCTTTTAATAAAATAGATAAGCCCGCAGCAGATATAAATAAAGCAAAGTTTGAACTTCAACAAAAAGATATTTTAGTCGAATCGCTCGGAGGAAAAATTCCCTCTGTTGATGTGTCAGCTAAAACAGGAGTAGGGATCCAAGATCTTTTAGATTTAATCTTATTAGTTGCAGAAATGGAAAATTTCCAAGCTGATACTTCCAAATCAGCAAAAGGAGTTATTATTGAGTCCTATATAGATAGTAAAAAAGGTCCTCTAGCTACTTTAATATTAAAAGAAGGAATATTATCCGTAGGAGATATAATTGCTACTCCTTCAACAATAGGAAAAGTGAAATCATTAGAAGATTTCCAAGGTAAAAAAATAACTAAAATTTATCCTTCAGACCCTGCTCTTTTGTTAGGATTAGAAAATCTTCCTATGGTAGGAGAAAAATTTGAACAATTCAAAGATCTAGAAGAAGCTAAGAGTCAAATCAAAACCCCTGAAAAGATAACAATAGAAAAAACAGAGCCTGAAGAGGGACAAAAAACCTTAAATTTAATCATAAAAACAGATGTTATAGGGTCAATAGAAGCAGTTTACGATATTTTAAAACAAATTCCTCAAGAAAAGGTTGTTTTAAATATTTTAAAAATAGAAGCTGGAAACGTTAATGAAAACGATATCAAGTTAGCCAAAGATTCTAATGCTCTAATTTTAGGTTTTAGAGTAAAGAAAACCCCTATCGCTAAAAAATTATTACTAAAAGACAATATGAATGTTATAGTAATAAATTTTGAAATCATTTATGAATTAGTTGAAGCTGTAAGAAAATTTATGGAGAAAACTTTATCTCTAGAAACAGTAAGAACTGATTTTGGAAAAATGGAAGTTTTGGTAACTTTTTGGGGAAAGAAAAAACGTCAAATCATAGGAGGTAAAATAGTGAAAGGGCTTGTTAAGAAAGGAACTTTAATTGAAGTCATTAGAAACGATGAAGTGATAGATCAAGGAAGAATGATTAATCTTCAAAGAAAGAAAAAAGATATAGAACAAGCTTCTACAGGAGAAAGGGTGGGAATTTTATATGAAGGAGATAAAAAAATAGAAAAAGGCGATATTTTAGTTATTTATAGCAAAAGAAAAGAGAAGAGTACCCTATAATTATGTCAAAAAGAATTAACCGAATAAACGAATTATTAAAAAGAACCATAGGAGAAATTATCTTAAAAGATTTTGATGTACCAAAAGATTCATTAATAACCGTTACTAAAGTAGAAACAGCTCCTAATCTTAAAAGAAGCAAGGTTTTTATCAGTATTATCCCGCAAGAAAAAGAGGAAGAAATCATTGCATCTTTAAAGAAATACATCTATTATATTCAACAGGGAGTAAACAAAAAGTTGAAAATAAGACCTGTACCTAAAATAATTTTTGTAACAGAGAAAGATATCAATAAGGCAATTAAAGTAGAAGAACTTTTAGTAAAAATAAGGAAAGAAAGGGCCTGGTAGCCAAGTAGCCAAGGCGTCGATCTGCAAAATCGATATTCGTGGGTGCGATTCCCACCCAGGCCTCCAAAATGAATTTGCCGCGGTGGTGGAACGGTATACACGAAAGACTTAAAATCTTTTGGGGGCGACTCTGTGTGGGTTCGAATCCCACCCGCGGCACATCAGAAAACTCAAATCATGTTTTTAAAAATTAATAAAAACTTATGATTACTTATTATAAAAAAAGAATCGGGGATAGAAGAATAAAACAAATATCTTCGATTGAAATCGGATCTTGGATTAATGTGATAAACCCTTCTCAAAAAGAAATAAAGCAGCTTTGCAAAAAGCTTGGTTTGGACAGGAGAAGTCTTCTTTCCGGATTAGATAAAAACGAAATACCGAGATTAGATTTTATCGGACAAAACATTTATCTTTTTACAAAAGATGTATTACTTGCTCAAAAAACACAAACTTTTTTAATTGTAATAGGAAAAGACTTTTTCCTAACTCTTTCACAAGAAAAACCATCTTTTTTAAATAAAATATTAAAAGGAAAGATAAAATTATTCACTACTCAAAAGCTAAAAGCTTTAATTGAAATATTATTTTTAATTAATGAAAGCTTAGAAAAAGCAACAGAAAAAATAGTAAGAGATGTTCAACTTAAAAAACTTAAAAAAACAGAATTATCTGAAAGTGACTTAGAGTCTTTATTGGAAGAAGAAGAGCTTTTAAACAGATTAATGTCTTCTTACCAATATATTGTTTTAGTGTATAATCGAGCTGTTAAAAAAATTGATTTCCTAAAAATAGATAAAGAATTATTAGAAGATCTTATAGAAGAAACAGATCAAGGATTTAATCTTTGTAGATCCGCCCTTAGAAACCTTTCTAACATAAGAGAATATTACACGATATTATTGTCTAATAGGTTAAATAAAACCATTAGCATATTAACTGTCTTTACCGTTCTAATTAGTTTGCCTAATCTTATTGCAGGACTTTACGGGATGAATATTGCTTTACCTTTTGCAGAAAACCCGCTAGCTTTTTGGTATATAATAATACTTAATCTTATAGGTTTAATCTTTGTTGTTCTAGCTTTCAAAAAAAACAAAATAATATAACAAAAAAGCACTTTAAGAGTGCTTTTTATCTTCCCAAAACCTCAATATAAGTTCTCTCTGCTCCAAAAATAAGAGCTTGTTCATAATTAGAAAACCAAATATCAAAATGATAGTTGCCTTTTTTCCAGCTCATTCTATCCTCTACAACAAAAACCTTGTCTCCGTATAATTCAGGAATCCTAATTTGTGTACCAAAAGGCAAATAATTATTAGCAACAATTCCATCTCTAACGTCTTTATTAGAAGCTGTTATAAAAGGAGTGTCATCTGTTTGTCCAGGAGTGCTTGAATAAGCGGTTATAACAGTATTGATAGTTTTGACAACCTTTAAAGGAGGATTTGCAGGATTAGATAAGGGAACCAAAAAACTCTCCTGAGAAAAAAGAAAAATAGGAGCATCTTCTACAACCTCTTGATTGTTATTACGAAAAAGTAAAAAGCCTAATGTTCCCCCTAAAAGCACTAAACAACACAATATTATTAGTGTTGGAGAAAAACTATAAGGATAAATCTTTCCTTTTCCGCCCTTTGTATTTTTAATCATAATTAACCTGTCAATGCCCTTAATTATGTCATTTTAAACGTATACTGTCAATGCTTTTTTATCAATTATTTTTATTAAGTTTTTCTTTGGTAAAATAAAAATGTTATCATGGGAGATTGTATTTTTTATTAATAGATAGAATTGCAAAATTAATAAAAATCTAAAAATAAAAATATGAGTCATAAATTTCTAATTTAAGATGATTAATAAAGAAATAAAGCAATTAATTTGGCAGGCTACCTTTGGAGAAAAAGAAGAAAAGAAAAAAGCCTACTTAACAATTAAAAAAATTGGAGAGGAAAATGGCATTTTTTTAGCATCAATTAATAGTCTTTATAAAGCCAGAGCTAAGAAAGAAGTTCCATTAAATTTTACTGTGCCGGCTATTAATATAAGAAGCTTAACTTATGACATGGCAAGAGTTATCTTTAAAGTAGCTATTATACAAAAAGTAGGAGCTTTAATTTTTGAGATAGCTCGATCAGAAATGGGATATACTAATCAGGCACCAGAAGAATATACTTCTGCAATTATTGCAGCTGCTATTAGTGAAAAATTTAAAGGACCTCTTTTCATCCAAGGAGATCATTTTCAGATCAAATCTCAAAGACGGTCAGTTCAGCCCAAAGAAGATGAACTAGAAAATGTAAAAAATCTTATCAAAGATTCAATTGAGGCTGGTTTTTACAATATAGACATTGATCTTTCTACGCTTGTTGATTACTCTCAGCAAACTATAGATAAACAACAAAAAATTAACTACACATTATCAGCAGAATTAGCTGAATATATTCGTAGCATAGAGCCAGAAGGAATAATTATTTCTTTGGGTGGAGAAATTGGACATATTGGAGGTAAAAATTCCACAAAAGAAGAACTAATAGCTTATATGGAAGGTTTCAATAATTCCTTAAAAACAGAATTAACTGGTTTATCAAAAATAGCAATCCAAACAGGAACTCATCACGGAGGAGTTCCCCTGCCAGATGGAACTTTAGCTGATGATAAAGTTGATTTTACCGCCCTAAAAGAACTGTCCCAACTAGCAAGAGAATATAATATGGGAGGTGCAGTTCAGCACGGAGCTTCAACATTACCAGATAAATATTTTTCCCAATTTCCTGAAAGTGAAGCAATTGAAGTTCATTTAGCAACTGGATTTCAAAATATTATTATGAACCATCCCAAATTCCCTAAAGAACTAGTCAAAGATATGCATGGATGGTTAGACGATACAATGCAAAACGAACGGAGCCGGTATCAAACTGACGCTCAATTTCATTACAAATTAAGAAAAAAAGCTTGGGGGCAATTCAAAAAAGAGTGCTGGTCTTTGCCAGACGACATTAAGCAACCAATAATGAATGATTTAGAAAAACGTTTTGTTTTTATATTTAAAGAATTAAATGTAAATAACACTAAAGAAATAGTTGAAAAATTTATAGGAAAATAAAAACAAAAGATTAAAAAAGCGCTACTATGCGCTTTTTTTATTTGGAGCGGGTGAAGGGAATCGAACCCTCAGCTTAACCTTGGCAAGGTCACGTATTGACCATTATACTACACCCGCAATAGAGATGTGCCGCGGAGTAGAATTGAACTACCGACCCCTTCTTTTTCAGAGAAATGCTCTACCACTGAGCTACCGCGGCTTGTTTATATCTTAATCTTTTATTTAATTTTTTGAAACAGTGGACCCAGAGGGAATCGAACCCTCAACTCGTCCATGCCATGGACGCATTTTGCCACTAGACTATGGGCCCTCGCACTACCTATATCCCTGTGTCCCCGGGAGGAATTGAACCTCTATTTACGACTTAGGAGATCGTTGTTCTATCCGTTGAACTACGGGGACAAACCCCAAAACTTAAAAGAATAATAGCAAATTCACCTATAAATAACAATTATTTAACCTAAATAAAAAAGCTTTAATAGCTTCTGTGCTAGAAAAACATCTTCTATTATTATAAATATCCATAATTTCCACTTTTTCAAAGAGCTATTTAACAAAATAATCATTCTGTTGTTTTGTGTTAATAATGTTATAATAATCTCAAAAATTAACCCAATTAAAATGCCAAAAAAATCACCTATAATTTCAATAGCAAAAAAAGCTTGTCCAGCAGTTATTACTATTATAGTGTCAAAGGATTTACCTAAAGTAAAAGGTTTTTACTCTCTTCCTTTTGGCGTACAACAATTGCTTCTCCCTAAAACCGGTAATGGAAAACAACAAATAAAAATAGGAGGAGGTTCAGGCTTTATTATCTCCTCGGATGGCTATATTTTAACTTGCAATCATGTAGTTAAAGATCCAACAGCTAGCTACACAGTTATTATAGGCCCAGAAAAAAAATATGAGGCTAAGGTTTTAGCTAAAGATCCTTTAACAGATGTCGCCATATTAAAAATAAAAGCTAAAAAACTTCCTTACATCGAATTAGGAGATTCATCAAAAACAGAATTAGGAGAAACAGTAGTAGCTATTGGAAATCCTTTAGGAGAATTTGAAGACACTCTTTCTTTAGGAATAGTTTCTGGATTAAGTAGAAAAATCACTGCTTATAGCGGGTCTATATCTCAAGCAACAAGCTTGAGGGGATTAATTCAAACAGACGCAGCAATCAATCCAGGAAATAGTGGAGGCCCATTAGTAGACATGGAAGGAAAAGTAGTTGGAATTAACACTGCGATGGTACAAGGCGGTCAAAATATTGGTTTTGCTATTCCTATTAATTATGCCAAAGAGGACATAAGAGAAGTTAAAAAATACGGAAAAATTAAAAAACCATTTTTAGGAATAAAATATTTTATTCTTAATAAACAAATATCACATATAAATAAAATACCTGTTAATTATGGTGCTATGATTCTTAGAGAAAGATTAGGAGAAAAAGCAGTCCTCAAAGGGTCTCCTGCCGACAAAGCAGGCCTTAAAGTATACGACATTATTCTATCTTGTAATAAACAAAAAATAGACCAAGACAATTCTTTAGATAGAGTATTACAAAACCACGACATTGGAGATATTATTACATTAAAAGTTTTAAGAGAAGGAAAGAGAATAAACATTAAAGTAAAATTATCAGAAAGAGTATAATTAAAAAGACGATATAGTTATCGTCTTTTTGTTTTTTCTTCTTTTTTACTTAAATACTCAACCATTTTCTTGGCTTTTTTAGGACTTTTGCAAGTTTTCTTTTTACTCCAGCTTCCTTTCTTTTTCTTAAAAACTGTTGCTTTTACTCTTTTATAAGGCATATTTTTAAATAGTTAGTACTTAGAAGATTAAAACTTTTTTGTTAAAAAGTAAAGAATAAAATCAATAGAACGCTTTTCATGATTATAAACTATTTAAAAAAGAATAAAAAAAGAGCTAATATAGCTCTTGCCCGTTTTTTATGGGTCTTTTTTTAAATTTGATACCGCATTAGAGCGGGTCCATCAACACAGCTTCTATTTCCTTTTGAGTTAGAGCACTTTCCACATAAACCAATTCCGCATTCAGTCCTATATTCTATAAAGCCGTAGGTTTTATCTGTCGCAAAATATTTTTTTTGAATCTTCATAACAGCTCTTACCATCGCCTCAGGTCCACAACTAATACAAACATCTATCTGATTTTCTCTAATTACTTTTTCTAAAATATTTGTGACTATTCCTTTGTGTATAATTTTGCTATTGCTGTTCTCTGCAATAAAATAAGTCCTATCACAGATACTATTTAAATAATTAGAGTCTACTAAGTGCTGTTCGTCTTTTACTCCAATTAAAGCAATAGTTTTATATTTTTCAGCAAAAGAAGGTAAAATAGCGACACCTGTTCCGCCACATACTAATAGAAGTGTTCTTCCATTGTCAATTTCTGGCGATTTTCCATAAGGTCCACGGATATAGAAGTTATCTCCTGTTTTCAGCTCTGATAATTTACCAGTAAAACAGCCTCTTTTCTGTATTAATAAGGTTGTGGGGTTGTTTTTATACACAGAAAATGGTTTTTCGCCTACTTCTGGTATCCAGACAAAGATAAATTGACCTGGTTTTATCTGCTTTATTATTCCGCCCGTATTCTCCTTTAATTCTAATGTGAATAAATCTTCCACTAAAGATTGGACTTTAACCACACTGCATTTCTGATATCTCATCAAATCTTTCTTTAAAAATCTAACTGCTTGATTCGTGTTTTGAGTAAGATCTTCTTTTAAGGCAGAAAAATATCTGATTATTTCCTCTGTATTCATTCCAGCTAAAACTGAACCAATTGCAACATAATTAGCTCCTGCTTCTAAGGCTTTTTTCACGCTTTTACTATCAGAGAAGCCTCCACAACCAATAATTCTAAGATTTGTAATTTCTCTTACTAACCTTATACATCTTAATGTAGATGCTTGAATTTCTGGTCCCGAAATACCTCCTACCTGATTAGACAAAACAGGAAAGCCGTCATGCAAATGTAGCTCTGGACCAACAGTATTAGTCGCTGTAATCCCATAAGCCCCACTTGCTTCTGCAATTTTGACAATCTCTTTAATGTCATCATCGTTCATGCTTGGCGAAATTTTCACAAAAACTGGCTTCTTAAAAGAAACAATGCTTTTAGTAATTTTTGAAACAAGCTCTTTATCTTGACCTATAGATGTTAATTCTTCAGAGTGAGGACAAGAAATATTAATTTCAATTCCATCAACATATGGGTAAAGTTTTCTACCTATTTCTGTGAATTCTTCTAGGCTTTTTCCAAAAATAGACACTATAAAAACCTTGTTTTTGGGTATCTCAATGGTCAGTATTTGTTTAAGAAATTCATCTACTCCAGGGTTAGCAAGACCAACTGCATTGATAAAGCTACTTTTTCCTCGTCCTGCAATAATGGGAGTAGGATTTCCTTTTCTGGGCTCTATTCCTATGCTTTTACTTATCAGTATTGCTGGACCTTCTTCCCTCAAAAACCTAGCAAGTGTTGATACAGCAGTAATTACTGTTCCTGATGGTATAGCAAATAAATTAGAAATTTTCTTTCCGCAAAGTTTATACATTTTTTTCACATCCTAATATATTGTAAAAGAACATTTTTTGCTCCTTCGGAATAAAATTTAACAGGTTTTATCAAAAAAAACAAGTTTTTTTAAATAAAAAATGATTATCAAAAAAACTTTTCTTGATTTTTCTAAAAAACAGAGTTATTCTAAAGAAAATCATTTAAAATAAACATATCCATGGCTAAAGAAAAATTTAATTTTGTATCAAAAGAACAGGAAGGCCCAGAAAAACAACAAAAAGAATCTGAGCCTCCAAAAGAAAAAACTAAAGATTTAACAGATTATCTAGAAAAACGACAAAAAAAATTTAAAGCGTTAGAAAAATTAATAGAGAAAGAAACAAACCAAGAAAAAAGAAAAGGATTGGAGAAACAAAAAGATGAAATTGATAAACAAATACGAGGAGCTGTAAAAAGGACGATGGAAATGATGGATAAAATAGAAAAAGAACAAGAAGAAGGTGATTTCAAAGGAACAAAAGAAGAAAAACGAGCAATGCTTAAAGAGGCATTTGGGATTAAAGACTAAAAAGTTCAAATAAAAAAACACTGCTTAGCAGTGTTTTTAATTTAACTATAAACCATATTTAAAATTATGGACTGGATAAAAAATAAAAATTTAAAGAAGAATATCGCAATATTAATCTAGCAACAATATTCTAACCACTCACACCCTTCACATATTTCCTTAAGCTTTTCTAAGTTTTGATCTACTAGATTTCTGGCCTTTTTTATTTTGATTCCCGCATTTAACTCAATCCCTAAATACCTTATAACTTTATTATCTTTTTCTGTCATCTCGCCCTCAAAACTAGAATCTTTTTCGACGCATCTCTTTTCCTTACTACGTGGACAGGCACTACAAATAATGTCTACACCATTAGTGATTCTAATTATAGGGTTATTTTCTAAAGATTTTATTACCTTGTAGAAATTCGATACAAATTCTGGACTGTAACCTTTCCCTTTAAAATACTTCATACAAAGTAAATGATGAGCCCTAATATTTATCGCAGCTGTTTTCTTTTCCAATATTTTTCATCTCCATTCCTATTAAAATAACAAGGAACTATCAACACTTTCTAGCAATTTAGCATTCTTGTCAATAGATTATAGGTTCAGTTTTTCTTTGCCATTTTATTATAATATTAAAAATCGCCCACAGAAAAGGCGATTTTTAAAACTGGGTGGCTAACGGGATTCGAACCCGCACCGAAATCGTCACAGGATTTAATGCTGCCATTACACCATAGCCACCATTTTTGGTTTTAAAATTAATCAAAACCAAATAGTGCCCCTACCAGGACTCGAACCTGGAACCAATTGCTTAAGAGGCAACTGCTCTGCCAATTGAGCTATAAGGGCTTTTAGTAACAAGAAAATTCCCACCAACTACCCAAGCCTGTCCATTCAGCTACTCCCATGTTGGTTAAAAAGGTGTTCAAAAGAATCCATGACACAAAGATAACCACCAAGCCAGTTATTGCTGCCAGCGCAATATCTTTTCCTTTCTGCATTTTTGCTGGATCTACTCCAGCAATCATAAAATAGAAACCTCCAAGAATCAACATTATTCCACTTATAATGGGAGTTAAGCAAGTCATAACATAAACAAT
>Ga0114923_10002342_pt1 | contig 12852 bp, 8 predicted proteins | sample SumtaG_FD_89578 | JGI IMG/M metagenome (GOLD analysis project Ga0114923, IMG submission 89578) | Deep subsurface microbial communities from Indian Ocean to uncover new lineages of life (NeLLi) - Sumatra_00157 metaG | ecosystem: Environmental > Aquatic > Marine > Oceanic > Sediment | place: near... | reverse complement strand
GTTGAACTGGGTGACTTTCGGGGTGATTCTTTCGGACTTTCTCAAAAGGCGGCTTCAGATAAGGATGCTCAATTTATAGTCTTTTGCGGGGTTCACTTCATGGCTGAAAGTGCGGAAATTCTTTCTCAACCGCATCAGATAGTCCAGATTCCCGCATTTGAGGCGGGATGTCCAATGGCTGATATGGCAGATATCTATATAGTGGAAAGGGCATGGAAAGAGATTACTTCAATTGTCCATGAAGAAGTAATTATGCCCATTGTTTATATGAACTCTGATGCTCATATAAAGGCTTTTTGCGGCCGCCACGGAGGAGCCGTTTGCACTTCATCAAATGCGCAGACCGCCTTCTCCTGGGGATTTGATCAGCGTGAAAAGATTTTCTTTTTTCCTGACCAGCACCTTGGGCGTAATACAGGAAATCAGATGGGGATTCTGCCTGAGGAAATGATCGTATGGAAATCCGGCGAGTCTTTCGGTGGCAATACTTCAGAGAAAATAAAAAAAGCAAAGTTAATCCTATGGGATGGACATTGCCATGTCCACACCCGTTTCAGAGCCGAACATGTTTTGAAAATGAGAAAAAAATTTCCCGAAGCAAGAATTGTAGTGCATCCGGAATGCACACAGGAAGTGGTCAAAATGGCCGATGCGGCTGGATCAACAAGTTTTATTGTAAAATACGTGAAAGATGCTCCTCCAAATGCAACGATTATTATAGGTACTGAAACCAATCTGATCAACCGTTTGGCCATGGAAAATCCGCACAAGAATATCTTGGAACTTCATTATTCTTTATGTCCTAATATGTTTAAAATCAATCTTGGAAACCTTTTGTTGTCCCTGGAAAGTATAGGGCAGCTTAATGTGGTTAAAGTACCTGAAAATATAAAATCAGAATCTAAAATTGCTCTTGATAATATGTTGGCTTTAAATACATATGCAACTTCATAAAAATGATGTAATATTATTTTCCAAGTAGGAAAATCTATGGATTTGGTTCCTTTTTCAGTTAAAAAGGCCTGCTTTTTAGTCAGGTCTCTGACCGCCGCAATTCTGGTTTTTGCTTATGGTTGTGGCGATGATAGCGACACTCGAGTCGTTGACTTTTCCAAAACCGTGGCAGTTGAGCAATCGGGAGACCGGTCGGCAGTGAATCTTTCCTTGCGAGTGGCGGTGGCGGCAATGATTTCTCCCAAGGAAACATTCGTCTATCATCGCCAGGTTCTGGACTATATTGGGCGGCGTCTTGACAGAGATATAGAACTTATTCAGCGGAAAACTTATGGGGAGATCGATAAACTCTTCGGAATGGACCAGATTGATCTGGCCTTCATCTGTTCGGGACCTTATGCAACCGGAAAAGAAAAATACGGCTTCGAACTGCTGGCCACTCCCGAAGTTCTTGGAAGTCACTTCTACCGTTCCTATCTGATCGTCAACAAGGACAGCCCCTTTCAACGGCTTGAAGACCTCAGAGGGCGGGTTTTCGCTTTCACCGATCCGGACTCCAATACCGGAAGATTGGTACCCGTTTACTGGTTGGCACAAATGCAAGAGCGGCCCAAGACCTTCTTCAGCGAGACCATCAAAACCTATGGCCACGACAACTCCATCCTGGCAGTCGCTTGGGGGCTGGTGGATGGGGCTGCCGTTGATGGGCTCATTTGGGAATACTACAAACATAAGAATTCAACCTTTACTTCCAAAACCCGGATCATCAAGAAATCTGAGCCCTATGGTATTCCACCTCTGGTCGTCCGCAAATCCCTTCCAGCAGAGTTAAAAGAACGCATCCGCCTATTGCTTTTTTCCATGCACCAGGACCCTGAAGGCCAAAGGATTCTCAGGGAACTGAGGATTGACCGATTCGTAATGCCCCAGGAAGCATGGTACGAACCTATAAGGCAAATGGTCAACAAGCTGGCATTATTAAATAAGGAGCTCCATGAACCTGAAAAGCCTTAAGAGCAAATGGCTGCTTGCCGTCGGTGTATTGGTGATCGGCAGCGATCTGCTCATCTCGCTACTGGTAACTCAGCGTTATAGCAGCATCCTTTTCGAAACAATGACCGCCCAGACCGAAAATCTAGCCCATGCCGTGGCCCTCGAGTGCGCTGATAAAATCCTCATCCACGATCTGTTTGCCCTCCAAAAAATGCTGAAGCATCATGTGAGCAACAATCCCGCCATCTCCTATATCTTTATTTACAGAAAGGATCAGATACTGGCCCACACCTTTAACAAAGGTGTCCCTACCGAACTGCTTGATGCCAATAACCTTACCTCGGAGAAGCAAGCCCGTTTCCAGAGAGTAGTCTCCACCGGAGGCGAACGTTATCTGGATATTGCCTGGCCCATTTTCGAGGAAAAGGCAGGCGTTTTACGCCTCGGGTTTTCGGAAAGACCTTATCGCCTGCAGCTGACCAGGTTATGGCTGCAAATGGGTGGGCTTACTTTGGGAATTCTTTTACTCGCTTTAAGCGGAAGCCTCCTCTTTGTCAGACGGATCACCCGCCCATTGGAGGCCCTGGCCAGGACGACCAAAAAAATTGACGAAGGTGAACTGGGCGTAAGAGTGCAAGTGCAGGGGCAAGACGAGGTGGGTGAATTGGCTGTTTCGTTCAATCACATGCTCGCCCGAATGGAGGAATATACCCGGAGGCTCGAAGAACAGACCATGGATTTGGAACGCGCCCATGACCAGACCCGAACCTTCTGCGGAATTGTTCAGGAAATCGGTTCGCAACGCAGCCTGAACGAAATCGGCTCTTTCATGATCAAAAAATTCCAGCACATTCTTAAATGCAGCCAGATGGTGCTCCTGGTTTTCAATGCCGCCCGGGACCTTCTCTTTGTACTGTCTGCCAAGGAAGCCAAAGCCCTGAATACACTGGAGTCCTGTCAGGCTGCCGAGGCTGCTCTAAAGAACCTTGAAAAGTTCACCTTCACCAAAATGACAATTTTCAAGCCCCCTCTTGTTCCGGATGATTTTCAAGCCGTAGCGCGCCATGCCATCGTTCCTTTCCATTATGAAAATCAAGCTTTTGGTGCCCTGATTATTGCCTGTCCCGGCGATTGCCTATGTGACGCTGATGATTTTGATATGGTGGGTTTGATTTTGACTCAGACAGCCGGTGTGATTATGCGGGCAATTTTACAGGAAGAAGAATTACGCAATCTTAGGAGCCGTGTCGAAAGAAATGTGGAATTTAGTGGAATCATTGGCAAAGACTCAAAAATGCAGGAAATCTACAAGCTTATTGAAGATATCGCCTCTACCGAGGTCACTGTACTGATTCAGGGAGAGAGTGGTACCGGCAAAGAGATGGTGGCCCATGCTATTCACCGTCAAAGTCTGCGCAAAGATAAGCCTTTTGTCGTGATTAATTGCTCGGCCTATCCGACTACCCTTTTGGAGAGTGAGATCTTCGGTCATGAGAAAGGGGCTTTTACCGGAGCCGTTCGCCAAAAGCCCGGTCGTTTTGAACAGGCTCATGGTGGAACCGTATTTTTAGATGAGATCGGCGAGATACCTCCCACAGCCCAGATCAAGCTGCTTCGGGTAATCCAGACACAAAAATTTGAGCGCTTGGGAGGCGAACAAACACTGGCCGTGGATGTTCGTATCCTCGCGGCAACCAATAAAAACCTCTTCCGGGAAGTAAAAAATGGTCAATTCCGTGAGGACCTCTTTTACCGTCTTAATGTAATTCCCATTTACCTGCCGCCACTCAGGGAACGGCATAACGACATACCCCTTTTGGCCCATCATTTTCTGCGCCATTTTGCTGAAGAACAAGGTAAGAAAATTGGGGATTTCAGCCCCGCAGCCATGCGGCTGCTCCTTGATTATTCCTGGTCTGGAAATGTCAGGGAGCTTAAAAACAGTATTGAACACGCCACTGTACTGGCCAAGGGCCGCAGGATTGAAGCTTCAGATCTGCCCGCAATGCTCAATGATGCCAGATCCATCATCAAAACTGGTGATCTAGGGCAAAACCTAGCAGAGCACGAAAGAATATTCCTACAGCAGGTTTTGGAGGAATGCGGTTGGAACAAAAAACTGGCAGCCCGGCGTTTGGGAATCAGCCGCAATACCCTCTATTTGAAGCTAAAAAAATATCAAATCACCAACCCCACCCCTCATTAGAGTATCGCTTAAAGTGCCGCTTAAAAGCGGAATCAGCATATCAGATCTTCGTTTCCCTATCATCAGATGACAGACAATGTCCTAATTTTAGGACACAGATAACATATTTAATTAACAGGATAATATCTAATAACCAAAAAAGATGTCCTAACATCCTAACAGATTGTGATGTTTTGTTGTCCTAATTTTCCGCTTGATTTTAACGATTCACAGCCATAATCAAGACAACAGTACCCCGTAGCTTTCGGCTATTTTATTATTTATTTCAGATAGTTAATCCATTAACACCTCGCAACCTCTTCAAATACACCACGAACAGAGCCATCAAATACCTAATATTGGCATAAGATTTGCGATATATATTATCACCGGGCATAATTAGCCTGAATTTCTCATGAATAATTTATTTTGTGCTTAGTAGATTTTACAAAATGTAGAAAAAATTCAAAGAGCCTGAGGGTACAAGATGGAAGAGCCGGTTGTGGTTGCTGATGCAAACAAAACGTATTGCCGGGAGCTCTGTGCCATGCTGGAAGTTCGGCATTATCGGTCGACCCCGGTATATTCGTTTCAGGATCTGGAAAGATACCTTCAAAAAAATATCTGCTTGGCGGCTGTGCTGAACATAAATACTTTATCTATCGATAACCGGATTATAAGGGAACTGACAAAACAAAACCCCGGGGTCTATTTTTTGGGCTTGACCAATAAACCTACTAATCCTGATCTGAAAGAGGCATTATGCTACCACATTTTTGCATGTCTTACCATACCGATTGATCTGGACGAACTTGTTTACTGGCTAAGGTGTATCTACGAAGATGCCACAGGTTAAAAACTGAAGCGCCCTGCAGTCCCGCAAGGTAGGACGGGGAATGCACCCGCTGTTGCAGTTCAACTCAAGTGAGCAAAGCAAGCTTTTCACAAAAACATCAGCATTAACTAAATTACCTCAAAAAAGGTGGTGCAATGAACAAATCAACGGAAAAAAAGATGACCCGAAGGAGTATTGTTAAACTGGCGGGAATTGGCGCCGCGGCACTAGCCATAACGAAGGTTTCGGAAAGAACTGCCGCGGCAGCTTCTGTCGTAAAAGGTAAAAAGTATGCGATGGTAGTTGACCTACGCAGGTGTTTTGGGTGTCACACGTGTTCAATTGCCTGCAAAAGCGAGTTTGACATTGCGCTGGGAAGATGGCGTTCATGGGTTAAAATTGTCGAAAAAGGCACATACCCTAATGTGAAGCGGCATTTCTTACCACGATTATGTAATCATTGTGCTGACCCTCCATGCGTGCGTGTGTGCCCCACAGGCGCATCTCACATCCGCGATGATGGTATCGTCGGGATACATGAGAAAAAGTGCATCGGGTGCAAAAACTGTATTGCAATGTGCCCTTATGATTCGCGATTTATAAATCCTGAAAAGAAGATAGCGCAGAAATGTGATTTCTGCTTTCACAGGGTGGAAAAAGGGGTGGGGCCCGCCTGTGTGAATACGTGTCCCGGCCGCGCGAGAATCTTTGGAGATCTTAATGACCCGGAAAGCGAAGTTTCGAAAATTGTGTCCAAACTTCCGGTTCAGAGCCTTAAACCTGAATTGGGAACTGAACCGAAAGTATTTTATATATCCGCTGATAATAAAGTAATGAGAGCTTTTGGGGGAGGTAAATACAATGAATGAGACGATAGTTTATAATGTATGGCATTTAAATGCCTATGGCTTTTGGGTATTGGCCTATTTTTTCCTGGGAGGTATGGGCGGCGGTTCATTTCTCGTTTCAGCCATTTCAAAAATTTACGGGAAAGAAAAATACAAGGCTATTGCAAATATCGGAGCGGTCAGCTCTGTTATCCTGGTGGGTCTTGGCGGTCTTTGTCTCCTTTTGGATCTGGAAAAGCCGCTACGGGTTTTCTTACTCTTTATCAATATTAATATATCTTCTCCGATCAGTTGGGGAGGGGTTATTATCAGCCTCTTTTTTATTTGCACTTTGATTTATCTTTATTACCTCCTGATTGCAAAGAATGATGCGAAGGCACGGTTGTGGGGAGGGATAGGAATCGTTATTGCCATCTCCTTGACATCTTATACCGGCCTTCTCTTAGGTATGGCAAAAGCACGTCCGCTGTGGCACAGTGCGATTATGCCTCCGCTGTTCCTGATTTCAGGCTCTATTTCAGGGTTGGCCCTGATCTTGCTGGTAGCGAACGTATTGGGCAAATATTCACCGGAAGATGAGGTTATGCGAACTCTGGGAAAAACCCTGGTTATTCTGATCCTCATCGATATTTTCTTCCTCAGCGATATGTATGTATTATATATCGGTCTTTCGGAAGCGCATGAGGTCGCCTTGCTCTTGCTGGTAGGAAAATTTGCATTTCTTTTCTGGGGCGTTGAACTTCTCTTGGGTTCAATCCTGCCCGTCATCATTCTAAGCACAAAAAGTCTGGCGAATACAAAGGGAGGGCAGGTTTTTGGATCATTATTATCATTAATCGGTGTTTTTACGATGAGGTATCTTATTGTGATCATAGGTCAATATTATCCCTTATCTTAATTAAGGAGGGCTTTGGAAAATGGTAGATATAAATCGGCGGAATTTTTTTAAGTTAGGCGCTGCTGCATCAGCAGTCGCAGTCGCGGGGAAAGGAGTCCTAAAAGCAGGTGAGTTAAAAAAGGGGGGGCAGGATTATTCTCCTATTACAGGGGCAAAACGTGAAGCTATCCCTTCTGCGTGTTGGTCTTGCGTTACCAGAGATTCTATGATTGGCTATGTTGAGGAAGGCAGGCTGGTAAAGCTGGAAGGGCATCCGGACTCTATTAGAGGCATGGGTAAAATATGCGCCAAGGGGCATGCAGGTGTCAACCAGCTTTATGACCCTGATCGTATTCTTTATCCAATGAAACGCGCAGGGAAGCGGGGCGAAGGCAAGTGGAAGAGGATATCATGGGATGAAGCCCTTGATGAACTCACTGCATGGTTGAAAAAACTCCGTGATGAGGGTCACCCTGAAAAATTCATGTTTCACTACGGAAGGATGAAAGCCAGCTACTCCAAATTGATTAAAAGCGTCTTTCTGGCGGCCTACGGAACAAAAACCATAGGAAACCACACTGCTATCTGTGAGAGCAGCAAATGGACGGCTCAGGAACTGACCTGGGGCAAGCATTACGACAACTGGGATTTCAATAACACCAGATACGTGCTCAATTTCGGCAGCAATTGTTTAGAGGCTCACACGAATCATATCCCGGTCGCTCAAAGGTTGGTCAGGGCTATGGCCGAGCGAAGGGTAAAAATGGTAACCTTTGATTTGAGGCTTTCCAATACTGCAACCAGATCAACTGAATGGGTACCGGTGAAACCGGGAACCGACGGTGCAGTTATCCTTGCAATGTGCAATATGATTATGGCTGAGGGGCTTTATGATAGAGCTTTTTTTAAATTCATAAAGACCACAGAAAATCACTCGGCCCCAATAGATGAAAAAATTGCTGTACTTAAATCTCACCTTTCCAAATACTCCCCGAAATGGGCGGAAGAGATTAGCGGTGTAAGCGCCATAAAGATTAAATCCTTGGCGATTGAATTTGCAAAGACAAAGCCCGCGGTTGTATTAAGTTATAGAGGAGCGGTAGCGAATTACAACGGCATTGATACAGAAAGAGCATGCCAGATGCTAGCCGCTATTACAGGAAACATTGACAACCCAGGCGGAAGGTGTAGGGCCGTTGGTGCCAAGTGGAAATACCCGAAAGGGCCCAGGAATAAGCCTAAGGGAAAAAAGCTGAATATACTTGATGGTTTTGATGGGCAGGCGGCCTATCCAACACACCACATGAGCCATCAAGTATTCAAGATGATCAAAGACGGCTCTCATGGAAGACCTGAGGTATATATGTGGTTCTGCTATGCCCCGGTGTATGCCAACGGTGAGATTCAGGAAAACATAGACATCCTGAAAGACGAAAACTTGCTTCCCTTCACTGTCTGCGTCAACGCTTACTACGATGAATCTGCGGCGTTGGCGGATCTTATCCTGCCCAGCCCGTCCTATCTTGAGTGGTGGGGATGGGAAGATATGGTCTCGCCAACTCAGATTCCCGAATACTACATCCGCCAGCCCCTGGTTAAACCGCTGGGTGAGTCGAGAGACTTTGGGGATGTAGTCTGTGAACTTGCAAAAAGACTGGGATTTCCCTTGGGATTTAGCTCCAACGAAGAGTTTGTCAAAAAGTCATGCGAGATGACGCCTGGTGTAAAAGAGGCCGGCGGGTTCGAGTACATGAAGAAGCATGGCGTCTGGCATGACCCCAATGCCAAACCGATGTACTATGCGTATAAGAAGGAAGTCATGTCTGCAGATCTTGGTAAAGACGGAGTTATTTTCGATGATGAAACCGGAGTTTACTGGAACTGGAAGAAATCCAAAGCAAAGAGTGAAGAAGAGGCAATCAAAAATGGCTATACGCACACAAAGTATTCATACAAGGGCTATGTCGGGCAACTGATAGGAGAGAAGGTCTATAAGGGCTTCGAACCTGATAAAGTCAATAAAAGCGGTTATTTTGAACTCTACTCTATTCTGTTAAGGGAAAAAGGCTTGGCTCCGTTGCCAAATTATAGGGCAGTACCGGAATTTAAGAAAATGAAATCAAATGAGTTACAACTTACCACCTATAAAGTAAATGTTCACATCCATTCAAGGTCGGCAAACTGCAAGTGGCTCACAGAAATTTATCACGACAATCCGGCATGGATCAATTCGAAAACTGCAGATGCACTAGGGATTAAAACAGGAGATAAAATTAAAGTCGAATCAAAAATAGGTAAGATTGAAACCAAGGCCCTTGTTACGGAATCGATTGTACCGGGCGTAGTAGCGATATCCCATCACTGTGGGCACTGGGAGTACGGAAGATATGCTTCAGGAAAGAAGGCTCCGATAGCCGAAGGCAATGATCCGGATTTAAAACTCAAATGGTGGACAGAAAACGGTGTGCACCCCAACTGGATTATTCCGAACAGTCCGGAGCCGGTTGGAGGTCAGCAACGCTGGAATGATACGGTGGTAAAAGTTACAAAGGTATAGCTGACCGGCGCCACCCGGCCCTTCCCGGTGCCATGTTTCTATCCCGGATAGTTGCAGTATTTATAAGCTTCCGAAATAAGTTGCCGTACGGCTTTGGTGAAGAAAAATGGTCAAGATGACATCCTGTGACCATTTACTAAAAGATTAGAGAGCAGATTAGAAAAATTTTTATACGTTTGTTATTAAGGCTGATGAAGCCCCTTTTCCTTCAAAGGTAGAAACTTTTCACCCAATGTGTAAACCAGTAAAAAAGCCCCGAAAACACCCCCGATTAGCAAAACTTCCATCACTGTCGGCAGATACGAGGGCAGACCTTCCTTGATGTTAGGGTAGATCTGCCCGGCAACGATGAACACATATCTCATAACGAAGGTCCCGGTAAGAACCATCAGGGAGCTCCAAAGCACACCTCCAAGCCTCTTTTTCCTGTATGCCCTGATGAGAACGAAGACAGGAAGCACACTCATGAGCCCAACCTCAAAAATCCAGAAGGCCAGGCTGAAAGGTCCGGTCAAAAGGAGCATCAGCGGCTCCTGCCTTACCGGGTTATAAAGACCGGTGATCAGACGAAAGGTGGTCAAAACAAACCCGGCCGCCAAAAGCAGGGCCAGCACCTGAGCCATCTCGAAGATGAGCGCTTTAACCTCCGGCAACATATCATCCCCATTGGCCCGGTATGTGATGATTGTGACGGCCAAAAGAAGGGCGTAGCCGGAAAAGAGGGCCGAGAGGAGGAAGTAGATGGGGTAATAAGGCCCGTACCATAAGACCCGTGACTCGATGTGCGCGAAAACCGAACCCAACATGGTCAGGGCCGCAACGCCGGTGACCAGGGCCAGCGTGCCGATAATCCTGGGCAGTCTGGGATCTTTCACTACAGCACCCATGCGCCATTCGTCGAGTTTCTTGAGGGCCAGAAGGTTGAAGATGGTTTTTGTCAAGCCGGCGGCCCGTCCGGCCCGCTCGACCAGGTCGGTCCGAATGAGCAACCAGAATTCAATGACAATGACGATCAGATAAACATTGTATAAAGCGCCCATCCAGGATATGGCTGAGCGAAAGTTGGGCGAGATGAGGTTATAGATAAGCACCCTTTCAGGACGGCCAAGGTGCAGGAGGATATAAGTCAGCCCAAAAAGGATACTCGTCATTGATAAAAAGATGATCCTCTTGGCCATCATCTCATAACGGTGCATGCCGAAGACGATACCAAGGGCATTGATGATGCAAAGGCCTGATCCGGCAACGACGAGCCATATATAGGCCGAGACCAGCGTTGCCCAGGGAATCTGGATGGAAAATTCTAGAATCTCCATACTTAGGACAAGCGAGGCCAAAAGAGCGTAGCCGGCCATAAAAATCAAGGCGGCGAGTGCGCTGATCCAGACGTAAAAGCGCGGCGAATGCTCGAATGCCTCTAAGACGGATTGGAGGGTTTGCTTAATCATTGTCCCGGTCTTGGGTTGTGTGTGCATAGAGATGCATTACCCCGGCCATGACCGAGGCGGCCAAAAGACCGGATGCACTGATCCTGATCTTGTCCAGGCCTTGACTGATCCTCTTCTTGGGCGCAACAACGAGACCCATCTTCTGGGGTCTGGTAGGCAGGATTGTTATGACATCCGTCCCACCAGCCTCTGTTAGGCCCAAAATGTAACCCGTGTGTTTTCCCCTTTGGACTCGTCGGTTGGCTTCTTTTATTATCTCATGCTTGTAACCGAATGAGAGCGCCCCGACCGGACAGGCGGCCACGCATGCGGGTTTCATATAGTTGAGCAGTGGTATTCTGTTGTAGCATAGGTGGCATTTTCTGGTTATCCTTTTTTCAAAATCAAACCGAGGAACCTTAAAAGGACAGGCTTGATAGCAGTAACGGCAACCAATGCACTTCTTTTCATTGATAACCACCGGCCCCTCAGCCAGCTTGGTTATGGCAGTTACCGGACATACGCCTGCGCAAGCCGGATACTCACAGTGCTGGCATTGCCACTTGACATAGGTTCGCCTCGCGCGGTTCCTGACGTCGACGCGCAAATTGACCACTGTATAGTTGTTGGCTGTGAGATCCGTCTCCCGGTCAGTGATTAACTCATATCTATCTACTTTTAGCCCGTTCCATCGCTTACAGGCCGACATGCACCTTTTGCAACCGATGCATCTTGTCGTGTCAACCAGTTTTCCGTATCGCCGCGTCTCCGCGGCAGCGATACCGGCAGATCCCAACGCCGCATAAACCAGGGCACCGGCCAAAAGCTTTAAGAAGCGTCTTCTGCCTATTCTTTTCGCCTTCTTATTCATCGGCGGCTGTTTTTTTCACTCCTCTCAAGTCATTTCAGAGTTTCCCCCGGCCTTAGATGAACTGTAAAAGGTCTGGGCATATCATTTTTTTTGACCGATTCCACAAAGCTGACCATATCTTCAACAGGGGTGTCTGTGTGATGATGGCAGCTGTTGCAAGCATTGGGTTGCTCGTTAACGTTGCCGGCCTTCAAGCTGGCCTCTGGATACATGAATCGGAAGGTGTGGCTATGTGCGTCCCCGGCCTCGCCAATCGTCGCCACTTTAGGCATGTGGCAGCGGACACAGCTACCAAAGGTGTGTATTCGGTGAGCAGAACGGTACCATAGCGTTGAATGACAGCTCTTGCACAGCCGGTCCTCAAACAACCTGGTCTTGGAACGGATGACGACCAGCGGGTTGGCAACTTCTCCCATGGTTTCCAAAGCGCTCTTGCTTTTGTGGACACTATGGCAGGTAACGCAGGTCACACCCACCTTGGCGTGTTCGCTCTGCTTCCAGTCAAGATACTGCTGGTTGCTGTATTTGGATTCCCCGCTTGGATAAAAATACCCGGAGTTTTTGCTATGATTGACTTCATCGAAATATAGCCTTATGTTGCCCTCTCCCTTGTGGGTCTGGTAATGAACCGGATATGCGTACTTCCCTGTTTTGTCCAGGCCCCTGGTGTGGCAGGAGCCGCATATCTGAGCGGCCAAGGCCGGGGTTAACCGAGATGCCTGGATGATTGTGGAAATTTCATAACCGGGAACGGCCTCGACGTGGTTGCTCCCCGGTCCATGGCAGGCCTCACAGGCAATCCCCATTTCGACGAAGATCTTCTTCTCCGGATCGACCCCGGTCGCGTGACATCCGGCGCATTCATTAAACCATGATCTTTTGGCCGGCTTATCGGGGTAATAGGCCTTCCATTCCCCGGTGAAGACGTTGTATTGTGCGGGGAAAACAATAAGATCATTCCCTTCTTTTTTCAGATACTGCTGTTTCCATTGGCTGCCAAGTACGTAATCGATATCTTCTTTAGTGAATGTTCTAACATTGCTGGGTGTCGTAAAATCGCCGATATTTGCCGACGGTTCAATCTTTACATCCCGCATCATCCTCGAATGAAGGGAAGTCTTCCACTCCAGATATGTCCTTTCGTGGCACCTCTTACACGTCTCAGATCCAACAAAGGTGGCGTCCGTTCTATCTTTGAACTTACCTTCCAGCACAGTCTCCTTGTGGGTAAAGTCCATTTTCAGCGCAATAGTTGTGGCGATAACAACCCCCAAAGCGAGGGCAAAAACAGCACCGATAATCAAT
>Ga0114923_10002341_pt1 | contig 12853 bp, 10 predicted proteins | sample SumtaG_FD_89578 | JGI IMG/M metagenome (GOLD analysis project Ga0114923, IMG submission 89578) | Deep subsurface microbial communities from Indian Ocean to uncover new lineages of life (NeLLi) - Sumatra_00157 metaG | ecosystem: Environmental > Aquatic > Marine > Oceanic > Sediment | place: near... | reverse complement strand
CGGCCGACCGCGACAACGCGCTTTACGTCTGCCTGACCCAGGAGGACGGCCACCTGGTCTGGTCGAGCCCGATCTACATCTTCCGCTCGTAGCCGTCGGAGTGAAACCGGGGTGGCGCCAGGGATTGGCGGGCCTGCGCCCAGTCTTGGCGAGCGCGGCAATGTGGTGCTCCTAGCGAAAAATCCGTTTGCCGACCCAGACCGCTCTGGTATATGGTATGCCACGGTCAAGAATGAGTTTTACAGCCGGCCTGTCGTGGACCTGCGCGGGCTTTTCGGATAGTGAAGTAGCAGATTCCCGCGACGGCCTCTCGCAGGGTTCGACCTGCGACCGGCAAAAGAGACAACAGGGGCGTGCGCCATGAACCTGCACGAGCATCAAGCCAAGGCCCTGTTGCGCGACTACGGCATTCCCATGACAGACGGCGTCAACGTGGAAACGCCGGCGCAGGCTGCCCTGGCGGCGGAAAGCCTGGGCGGCGGCGCCTGGGCGGTGAAGGCTCAGATCCATGCGGGTCTGCGCCAGAAGGCCGGGGGTGTGCGGATGGTGAGCTCGCCCGAGGAGGCGCGCACGACGGCGGCGGAGCTGTTGGGCAGCAGTCTGGTCACGCCGCAGACGGGACCCGGGGGCAAGACCGTCAAGAGTGTCTATGTCGAGCGCGCGGTCGGCTACGCTCGCGAGGTCTATCTGGCCGCTCTGGTCGACCGTTCAGCCGGGCGCGTCGCTCTCATCGCGGCTCAGGAAGGCGGCGACAACATCGAAGACTGGGTGGAGGAGGATCCGGCCCGTCTTCTGCGGCTGGTCGTCGATCCGGATGAAGGGGTCGACCGGGACGCGGGCCTGGCGCTCGCCAAATGCCTCGGCCTCGAGGACGCCCAAGCCAAGCAGGCGTTGGAGATCATGATGGCGACCTATAAGGCGTTCAACGATCTCGACGCCAGCCTGATCGAGTTCAACCCCCTGGTCGTCAACACCGCCGGCGATCTTCTGGCGCTCGATGCCAAAATCGTGCTGGACGACAATGCGCTGTTCCGCCATCAGGACCTCGAAGCCCTGCGCGACGAGGACGAGGTCGATCCCACGGAGCTCGAGGCCAAGCGCTTCGAGCTGAATTATGTAAAGCTGGCCGGCAACATCGGCGTCATGGTGAACGGCGCCGGCCTTGCCCTGTCGACCATCGACCTCTTGAAGGCGCAGGGCGGCGAACCCGCCGATTTCATGGACGTGCGGCCAGAGGCCACGCGCGACCAGATCGCCGGCGGCTTTGGCCTGCTGCTGAAAAACCCCAAGGTCGAGGCGGTCCTGGTCAACATCTACGGCGGTGGCATTCTGCGCTGCGATACGGTCGCCGAAGGCATCGCCGCCGCTTGCCGGCAGGCCGATTCGAAGGTCCCCCTGATCGTCCGCGCGGCCGGCACGAACGGCGACCTCGCGCGCAAGATCCTGGTCGGGCAGGGCATTTCCGTCGACTTTGCCGACACCGTGAGCGAGGCGGTCGACAAAGCCGTCCGGGCGGCGAAAGCGGGGGGCCGCTGATGGCAATCCTAATCGACCAGGACACCAAGGTGATCTGTCAGGGCTTCACCGGCGCCCAGGCCACTTATCATATGGAGCGGGCGATCGCCTATGGTACCCAGGTGGTCGGTGGCGTGGTGCCGGGCAAGGGCGGCCGCAAGCATCTCGGTTTGCCGGTCTTCGATACGGTCGCCGAGGCCGTCTCGGCGACCGGCGCCGATGCCAGCGCGATCTTCGTTCCGCCCGCCTCGGCCGCCGGCGCCATGCTCGAGGCCATCGAGGCGGAACTGCCGCTGCTGGTCTGCGTGACCGAGCGCATTCCCGTGCTCGACATGGTGCGCGTGAAGCGTCGCCTGACCGATGCGAACACGCGGCTCATCGGTCCGAACTCCCAGGGCATCATTGCGCCGGGACGCTGCAAGATCGGCGTCATGCCGGCCCACTTGGAGCGGAAGGGCAAGATCGGTATCGTTTCGCGCTCGGCGTCGCTCACCTCCGAGGTGGTCGAGCAGACGACGGCGGCCCGTCTCGGTCAGTCGACCTCCCTCGGCATCGGCGGCGACCCGGTCTACGGCATGGGCTTCGTCGACTGCCTGGAGCTGTTTTTCGCCGATCCCGAGACTCACGGTGTGATCCTGGTCGGCGAGATCGGCGGCTCGGCCGAGGAGGAGGCCGCCAAGTTTCTCAAGGCTCATGCCGCGCCCAAGCCGGTAACGGCCTACGTAGCCGGGCTCCATGCGCCGAAAGAGCGGCGGATGGGCCATGCCGGCACGGTCAATGTGTTCGGCAAAGGCGGTGCCGCCGAGAAGATCGAAGCGCTCAAGTCCGCCGGCGCCCATATCGCCGTCTCCCCGGCGGATATCGGCGATACCATGCGTCGCGCGCTCGCCCGTTAGGGTTGCTTGCGGTCGCGACGCGGCGCCGTTTATGGCCGAACGGCCCTATATGAGTGATCCGACCAATCGGACCAACGTGTCAGGGAGGACTCCGTGAAGATCTGCGTAGTGGGCGCCGGCGCCATCGGCGGGTTACTCGGCGCGCGGTTTGCCCTCTTGGGCCAAGAGGTCACTCTGATCGACCGCGGTGCGCATTTAGCGGCGCTTCAAAAGGACGGCTTGAAGTTGATTGCCCAGGACGACAGCGAAGAGGTCGTTCGAAACATCGAAGCCCGGGATTCTTTGAACGGCTTGGAGCGCCAGGACCTGATCGTGCTAGCGGTCAAGGCGCATTTCCTGGACGCCATCGCGCGGCAGATCCCCGCGCTGGTCGACCCGGAAACGATGATCATGACTTGCCAGAACGGCATACCCTGGTGGTATTTTCACCGCCACGGCGGACCGCACGACGGCCGGCGGCTCAGATCCCTCGACCCGACGGGGGTGCTGGAAAAGACCATCGACAGCAGCCTTATCGTCGGCTGCGTCGTCTATCCGGCGGCCACCGCGCCCGGGCCCGGCGTCATCCAGCACATCGAAGGCGACTACTTCCCGGTCGGCGAGCTCGACGGCGGGCAGAGCGATCGTGTTCAGCGCCTCTACGACCTCCTGGTGGATGCGGGTTTTCGTTCGCGCATTCTGAGCGCCATCCGTTCGGAAATTTGGCTGAAGGCCTGGGGCAACCTGTCCTTCAATCCGATCAGCGCGTTGACTCACGCGACCCTGGAATCGATCTGCCATCTCCCCGAAACCCGCGAGCTGGCGGCCACCATGATGCGGGAGGCGCAGGATATTGCGGCAAGCCTCGGCATCACCTTCCGCCACACCATCGAGAAACGCATTGAAGGCGCCGAGCAGGTGGGCTCTCACAAGACCTCCATGCTGCAGGACGTGGAATTGGGGCGATCGCTCGAGATCGAAGCGCTGGTCGGCGCCGTGCTCGAGATGGCCAAGATCACCGAAACGCCGGCGCCGAGCATCGAAGCGGTCTACGCCTGCGTCAAGCTGCTCAACAAGATCATGCTGCTGGAGGGCGGCGGGCTGCGCATCAACAACGCCGCCTGACGGCCGTTCCGAGTTACGGCAGCCAGACCCACATGATCATCGGCACAGCGGTCACGAGGATCAGCACGTCGAGCGGCGCGCCGACCCGGGCGTAGTCGCTGAAGCGATAGCCGCCCGGTGCCATGACCAGGGTGTTCGATTGGTGACCGATCGGGGTGAGATACGGGGACGCGCTGCCAACTGCGACGGCCATCAAGAAGGGGTCGATCGGTAATTCGAGGATCTGCGCGATAGAGATGGCGATGGGCGCCATCAAGACGGCTGTCGGCGTGTTGTGGATGAGGTCGGACAGCAGCATGGAGACAAACATGAGCAGCGCCAATATGGCCCAGATCGGCAGCTCGTCGGCCATGGCCACGACGCCGCCGGCGATCAAGCCGGTGCCGCCTGTGGTTTCGAGCGCCTGGCCGATCGGAATCAGCGCGCCCAGCAAGATGATGACCGGCCACTCGATGCTTTCGTACACGTCGCGCAGCGACAGCGTTCCGGCGACGATCATGGCCGCCACCGCCGTCACGAAGGCGATATGGACCGGCACCAGCCCGGCGGAGGCGGCGCCGACGGCGAGCCCGAAGACTCCCAAGGGAAAATAGAGTCCATGCCGGCGCGGCGGCCGCAGTCCACGGCCCGCCAGGGGCAGGCACGACATGGCGGAGAGGGCCTGTTGCAGGGTATTGCTCTCCCCTTGAAGCAGCAGGACGTCGCCGGTCTGGAAACGAATGCTGCCGAGGCGGGCCCGTGGCGCCATCTCCTCGCGGGCGACCGCCAGGAGATTGATCCCATAGCGGTCGTGTATCCTCAGGCCGCGCATCGACCGCCCCTCGATCGGCGAGTTGGGCATCAGCACGGCCTCGACCACGCTGATTTCATCGGACTTGAGGTCTTCGTCCTTGAAGTCTCGTCGGCCGGTCTGCTCCAGCTTGTCTCCCTCGAGCAGCGGCTCCAGGGTCGAGGGGTCGCCCTCCAGGATCAGGATATCGTCCTGCCACAGGCGTTCGACGCTGGCGGGCGCCAGAAGCCGGCGCTTGCCACGGTAGATCGCCATCACCGACACCTCGTTCTCGCAGGACTGCTCGAGGTCTCGGACGGTCGTTCCGATCAGCGCCGAGCCATCCGGTACCCGGGCCTCGGTGATGTAGGCTTTGATGCGGAAGAGGTCCATGGCCTCCGCTTTACCCTGCCGGTCTCGCGGGACGAAACGCCAGCCAAGAAACGCGAGATAGAGCAGACCTAGCGATGCGACGACCAGTCCGACCGGCGAGAAGTCGAACATCTTGAAAGGCACCCCGATGGCCTGCTCTCGGGCGCTGGCGATAATGATGTTGGGCGGCGTTCCGATCAGCGTCACCAAACCGCCCAGCAGGGTGGCGAACGACAGGGGGATCAGGACCAGCGAGGGCGACCGACCGGCTCTATAGGCGTTGCGGATCGTCACCGGCAGCATCAAGGCCAGCGCGCCGACATTGTTCATGAAGGCCGAAAGCGTGGCCGCGAGGGTGCCGGTGGCAGCCGTCTGTTGCAGAGGGCTGCCGCTGGCCGGCGCGAGTAAACGAACCAGATGATCGACCAGGCCGGAAATTTGCAGGGCGCGCCCGATGACGAGCACGGCGCCCACAGTGATAACCGCCGGATGGCCAAAGCCGGAGAAGGCGTCGTGGGGCGCCACGAGCCCGAGATAGACTGCCGCCAGAAGCGCCAGCAGGGCGACGATGTCATAGCGCCACCGCCCCCACACGAAGAGCACCATCGCGCTCGCTATGACGGCGAAGAGAAGTCCTTGCTCGAGGGTAATCTCCAACGCGTGCCTCTTGGTTGACAGCCGCCCCTACTGCCGGCCGTCAAGGGTAGCAAGCCAGGACCCGGGCGGCCATATGCCGATTTTTCGTGGGTATGGGCCCTACGGGCCCGTAAAGGGCGCCGGAATACGCGGCGTCGCGTGCCGGCTGCGCTCCGGCCCGCCGACTGAGGCAACCGGACACCGCGTCCTAATGCACCGATTATCCACAGATATCTGCCCGTTGATACCCATTTGGGCCTATGAATATGCAATAGGATCTATGTAGACTGAATCTGTCCTTAAGGCACACACGAGGGGAGCTTTCACGGCCAATCCCAGTCCTCTCCCGGACGGCCGACCGCTCCCGCACAGGATCCTGTAACGACGCACCAAGAGCCCCGCCTTGCCCCTCCTGGCGGGGCTCTAGGTGAAAGGGCGCGAGGTTCGCCCAATTTCGGTCATCTTGCCGGCCAATCCACTTCCAACGTCGGCGTGCGCATGCTACGGGATCGCGCGGCCCGAACCATTCATTCCCATGGGGAACATAGTGCGGACGCGGCGGCGCGATTCGCTCCGGCCGGCGCGGTTAATCAGCCATCAACGATTGCCCATTACCAATCCAGCAGATTGTCGGAGACACCCATGGTCAAGATCAGATTCGCGAGAGCGGTCCTGCACGGCCTCAAGCCTCGCAAGGTTCGTTACGACGTGTACGATTCCGAAGAGACCGGCCTTCTGCTACGCGTCTCTCCCCAGGGACGGAAGACCTGGATGGTGAACTACCGGACGGAGACCGGCATTCGACAGCAGAGAGCCTTGGGGAAGTTCCCCGCGATGGATATAGCCGATGCGCGACAAGCCGCAGGATTGGCTCAAAACAAGACGGCTGGGTCAGGCGACTAATCCGACGCGGCCGGCGTAAGAAGGCCGTGCGCCTTCCGCCTGCCTTGACGGCTCCCCCAGCCTTACGATCCTAAACAACCCGTCTCTGCCACACACGGGCCGCTTCGCCGCCAGGGCCGAGACCGTTGCGGCGTTCGGCCGGGCAAAAGGCCAATCCTACACTTTACGCAACGGTCTCGTTGGGCGGACAATGGCCCGGAGGGAGACTCATCGGAAGAGGGCGCCATGGCCAAGACCTACCACCAACCTCTGGGCGGCAACGAGATGCCGCGTTTCGCCGGGCCGGCGACGATGATGCGGCTTCCATCTCATGTCGAACCAGCGGATCTGGATGTTTGTTTCGTCGGTGTGCCGCTCGACATCGGCACGTCGAACCGCGGCGGTGCCCGCTTCGCGCCGCGCCAGATTCGTGCGGAATCGGCGATGATTCGCCCTTACAACATGGCGACCCGGGCGGCGCCGTTCGATTGCCTGTCGGTGGCCGACATCGGCGACGTGGCGATCAATACCTTCGATTTGAAGAAATCGGTCGGGATCATCGAGGATGCCTTCGATGCCATACTCGAGGACGATTGTTTACCGCTAACGCTGGGCGGCGACCACACGATCGTGCTGCCGATCTTGCGCGCCATGCGCAAGAAGCATGGGCCCGTGGGCGTGGTGCACGTCGATGCCCATGCCGACGTCAACGACACCATGTTCGGCGAAAAGATTGCCCACGGGACCCCCTTCCGGCGGGTCGTCGAAGAAGGCCTGGTCGACCCGAAGCGGGTGGTCCAGATCGGTCTGCGGGCCACGGGGTACGAAGCCGACGATTTCGACTGGCCGCGTGAGCAAGGCTTCCGCGTGGTTCAGGCCGAGGACTGTTGGCACAGATCCCTCGTCCCGCTCATGGAAGAGGTGCGCGCGCAGATGGGGGACCATCCGGTCTATATCAGCTTTGACATCGACGGGCTCGACCCGGCCTTTGCGCCCGGCACCGGCACGCCGGAGATCGGCGGGCTCACCGCTATCCAGGGGATCGAAATCCTGCGCGGCTGCCGCGGCCTCAACCTGGTCGGCGGCGACGTGGTCGAGATCTCGCCGGCCTATGACCGCTCGGGCAACACGGCGCTACTGGCAGCGAACCTACTCTATGAAATGCTGTGCAGCCTGCCCGGGGTCGTTTTGCGGAATTAGGCGAGCTTGGGCCGGCCGAATTCACTGCCTCTGGCGCCTCTTTCGGGCCAAGTCGTGTACGCATCCGTACGTCGCGCACTGCCAGCGAGCATCAAAAATTATTTCTTTTTGTCACAATATGTGACTGTAAAAAGGCCTTATCATTAGACATTTTCTCTTTAGCAGATCTTGCTGTTTATTTTAGACCTGGTTGGAAGTACATACCACCTTTAGGCCTGACTTGGGCGGCGGCGCACCAATGCCCGTCAATGCCTAGAATAAAATTTCAAACCGGTAAAGAGTAGAATTCAGATGTGACCATAATATTGAACGAAAGATGCTTATAATCATCGTGAAATTCAATTTTAGCAATATAAAGTCATACAATTAAATTGCAGGTATATTCAAAATATTAATGATATTACTGTTATGTATGCTGTGTATATAAACTAATATTTTAGATACGCTCGGTATATATTTATGTTATTGAAGTTTCTATGATAAGACGCCGAACTTCCCGGCCAACAATAGAATTGTTTCAACGAAATTTTGCGACTATAAAGCTGCGCGAGCGCAGTGGATGGCTTTCGAGTCGTGTGTCGTAGTCATGCCGGAGCGCGCGCACTCTTGACGCCACTCCGAGCCGCTCTGGGGTCATCGGGAGCGCACTAGGGCGGGCAATCGCCGCCGCCGCCGCCCGTCAGACGGGCGGAGAGCACCCAACCTCGGAAGAGGTATTGCGGCGGTAGCGAGATGGCCGAACTGGATCCTCGCAAAGGGGGGTGAGCGAGGCCGAGATTTGTCCGTTGAAGAACTGGATAGCTTTTCAAACGCGGGTAACATGTTGAACGTCACGCCAACAAGCAATGGATCCCTGCCGCTCCGGCGGGGTGAGTTCGCTACGATCGTCGAAGGCCTCGACTATGCAGCGCGGGGCGAGACCGGCTGCAACTTCTTCTCGAACCGAGGCGAACTGGAGCAGGCCCTTGCCTACCGCGAGATTCGCGACCGCGCCGTCGCCTTGGCGCGGGCGTTCGAGCGAGCTGGCGTCGCGCGCGGCGAGCGTCTTGCCATCATCGCCGAAACCTCGCCCGACTTCTTGATTTTCTTCTTCGCCTGCCAGTACGCGGGTCTGGTCCCGGTCCCCTTGCCACTCAGCGTGAATCTCGGCGGCCGCGAGGCCTATGTGGCGCGCCTGCGCAACATGATGATGCGCGCGGATGTGCGCTTGGCCGTCGCCGGGACCGACCTGATCGGCTATCTGGAGGAGGCGGCGAAGGGCCTCAAGGTCGACTTCTTGGGCGCGCCGGAGGAATTCTACAGCCTCCCGTCGGAGGGTGGCGATCTGCGTCCGCTCACTTCGGACGAACCCTGCTACATCCAGTATTCTTCCGGCAGCACCAGCCTGCCGCGCGGCGTTCTCGTCACCCAGCGTGCGATCACCGAAAACACGCGCGCCATCGGCCAGCATGGGCTTCAGGTGCGACCGGGCGATCGCAGCGCTAGCTGGTTGCCGCTCTATCACGACATGGGGCTGGTCGGCTTCTGCCTGGCGCCGGCCATGAACCAGGTCTCCATCGATTATCTGGCGAGCACCGCGTTTGCGCGACGTCCGCTGGTCTGGCTCAAGATCATGTCGGAGTACGGTGCCTCGATCTCGTTCAGTCCGACCTTCGGCTACGAACTCTGTGCCCGCGTCTCCGGCCGGATCGATGCAAACAGCTTGGACCTGTCCCGCTGGCGGGTCGCCGGCGTGGGGGGCGAGATGGTTCGCCCCAGCGTGCTCCGCGACTTCGCTGAATGCTTCGCGGCGAGCGGGTTCGACGAGGCCGCGTTCCTGCCCAGCTACGGCTTGGCGGAATCCACGCTGGCGGTGAGCTTTTCGCCGCTCGGGCGCGGCGTGCAAGTGGATCGTATAAGCCGCGAGGCTTATGCACGTTCGGCGCTCGCAATTCCGGCCGCTGGCAACGGTAACGGCTCGGGGCAAAGCTCGCGCGCCTTCGTCAAGTGCGGCGGGGCCATGCCCGGTCACCGGATCGAGATCCGCGGCGAAGACAACGCGCCCTTGCCGGACCGGCGCATCGGCTGGGTCTGCATCTCGGGCCCAAGCCTCATGCAGGGCTATTACGACGACCCCGAGGCGACGAGCTCCATGTTCACCCCCGACGGCTGGCTCAATACCGGTGACATGGGTTACCTGGTGGACGGCGAATTGGTTATCACCGGCCGCAGCAAGGATCTTATTATCTGCAACGGCCGCAACATCTGGCCGCAGGATTTGGAATGGGCTGTGGAATCGCGCTGTGGGGTGAGCCCCGGCCATGTCGCCGCCTTCTCCGTCGATGACGATGAAGGCCGCGAACGTATCGTCGTGGTGCTCGAGACGCGGGCCAGGGATCCGGAAATCCTGCGTGAGTTCAGCCGCGAGGTCGGAAGCGTCATTTTGGCCATGGCCGGGGTCGGCGGTGAGCTGGTCTTGGCGCCGCCGCGGTCCCTGACGTTCACCTCTTCCGGCAAGCTCAGCCGAGCCGCGGCGAAAGCGGATTACCTTGCCGGCCGGATCGAGGACATCGCAAGCGGTCTCAGCGCGGCCTCGATCGTCGAGCCTGAGGCTAGGGTGGCGGCGGTCGGGGCCGGCAATTAGCAGAGCCCGTGCGGCAGCGGCGCTTGCCGCGATGACTGTGATGACTGCAATAATCGCTTTGACCGGCGCCAATGGATTCCTGGGGCGCACCTTCGCCAAGCATCTTCTGGCGAGCGGATGGCAGGTCCGTGCGCTTCTGCGCCGGCCATCGCCCGACCTGGTGGACATGGGGGCGATCCCAGTATCCGGCGCAATCGAGCAGAGGGACAGCCTCGACCGGCTGGTCGAGGGCGCCGATGCTGTCGTTCACTGCGCCGGACTGCTCAAGGCGCGAAACAGCCTGGAATTCACCTCGGTCAACGTGGACGGCACGGCGCGGGTGGCCGAAGCCGCTGCCGCCCGTCCTCACCCGCCGCGGTTTCTCCTGCTTTCCTCGCTCGCGGCGCGCGAACCTTCGATTTCGCCCTACGCGGCCAGCAAGCGCGGCGCCGAGCAGGCCTTGGCCCAGCTTGGCGGATCGCTGGAGCACTGCACATTGCGGCCCCCTGGGGTCTACGGCCCCGGCGACCGGGCCACGCTGCCCCTGTTTCGTCAGATGGCGCACGGTTTCTTGCTGGTGCCCAAGGTGCCTCGGGCGCGCTTTTCGTTGTTGCACGTTCAGGATCTGGCCGTGATCGTCGAACGCTTGCTCGCCGGGGACGAGTGGGCCGGGCGCACCCTCGAAGTGGACGACGGGCGGGACGGGGGCTACGGCTGGGCCGATCTGGCCGAGGCGGCGGGACGGCACCTGGAGCGGCGCGTGCGGCAGGTGGCGGTGCCGCGGGGCCTGCTCTTGGGCCCCGCCCAGTTGAACCAGTGGCTGGCCCGCGCCTTGGGCCGGTCCACTTTTTTCACGCCCGGCAAGCTCAGCGAGTTCTTCCATGCCGATTGGGTCGCGCGGACCTCGACGGACGGTCCGCTCGGCGACTGGCGGGCGCGCTTCACCTTCGAAACCGGCTTTGCGGCCACCCTCGACTGGTACCGGGCCGAGGGCTGGCTGTAGCCATGGCGCGGTGCGAGATAGCAATGATGGGCCGGGCCGGCAAAGGGGCCTTGGCCTTCCTAGGAGATGAGTTAGACTTCGATGACGGATACCATGCAAAGCGATACTGATGAAGTTCTCCAGGAGATTCGCGTTCTCCTGGAGGCGCATAACCCGAACCGAATCGAAATTACCGAAGAGACGGACCTGAGCGCCGATCTCAACATCGATTCCGTGGCGGCGATGGACGTCATAATGAATATCGAGGACAGGTTCGAAATCGATATTCCCCTGAACCGGTTCGGCGAGCTGCGCAGCGTGCGCGACCTTGCCGAGGTGGTTCGCGCGCAACTCAAAAACGGCTGATTCCATGGACATCCTCGACAAATACGATCTGATCTCGAAGCGTCATTCGGGCCTGCTCGAGGTCGGGGAGGAGCCCTTTGGCCTGCGCATGGAACGGGTGCTGTCGGCGACCGAAGCGCTGGTCAACGGCCGTACCACGATCCTTGCCGGGACCAATAACTATCTCGGCCTGACTTTCGATCCGGCGTGTATCGCCGCCGGCGTCGAGGCCATGCAAGCCCAGGGCACCGGGACCACCGGCTCGCGCATCGCCAACGGTACCTACGCCATGCACGAGGATCTGGAGCAGGCGATCGCAAAGTACCTCAAGCGCAGCAACGCCATCGTGTTTTCCACCGGTTACCAGGCCAATCTCGGCATGCTGGCGGGCCTGGCCGGGCCGCACGACGTCATCTTCATGGACGCCGATTCCCACTCCAGCATCTATGACGGCGTGCGCCTCAGCGGCGCCAAAGTCATCCGCTTTCGCCACAACGACGCGGCCGACCTCGACCGCCGGCTGGCGCGATCCGACGACGACGGCGCCTGCAAGCTCATTGTCGTCGAGGGCATCTACTCCATGTTGGGCGACAAGGCCCCGATGAAGGAACTGGCCGAGGTCAAGCGCAAGCACGACGCCTACCTCTTGGTGGACGAGGCGCATTCCCTGGGGGTCCTGGGCGAGCACGGCCGGGGCGCCGCGGAGGAGGCCGGCGTCGAGGACGACGCCGACTTCGTCGTCGGCACCTTCAGCAAGAGCCTCGGGGCGATCGGCGGCTATGGCGCTTCCAATCATCCGAAGCTCGACGTCCTGCGATTCAACGCCCGAGCCTATATGTACACGGCGTCCTGCTCGCCCTCCACCGTGGCGACGGTGACGAAAGCGCTGGAGCGCATGCAGCAGTCGCCGGAGTTGCAGAAGAAGCTCTGGTCGAACGCCAACCGGCTTTACGACGGCTTGATCGAGCTGGGTTACGAGATCTGTTCCCCGGCGAGCCCCATTCTCGCGATCCGCCTGAAGGACGAGGCCACCGCGGTCTGGGTCTGGAACCGGCTGCTGCAAAACGGCGTCTACGTCAATCTGGCACTGCCACCTGGTACGCCGAACGGGGCCTGCCTATTGCGCTGCAGCCTCTCGGCGGCCCACTCGGACGAGCAGATCGATGAGATCCGCCAAAACTTCGCGGCAATCATGCAGCACCTGCCGCTGCCGTCGGAGGGTGCGACGGCGACCCAAGCCCGGGCCTAAGGCCTGAGGGCAGCCGTATCTCTATCCGATGCTTGTTTGCCCGGTTTTCTGCAGTTTGCTCATCGAGCAATTGATGGGGCAGAAATTCAACGCCATTGAATACATTGAAGAAAATTGGGTTCGTTTGGCAAACGTATGCTTTCCTGACATTGCCACCTGCATGCTATCGGTTCATTTCAGATAAATGATCGAACCGACTCTTTCGGCACATGGAGCGAACGGTGGACCGTCAGCGAGTGATCACATTAGCTGGCGGCGGGCGGCGAGGTGTCTCAAGCTATTCGGTGCCTAGCTCAGGGTT
>Ga0114923_10002340_pt1 | contig 12855 bp, 11 predicted proteins | sample SumtaG_FD_89578 | JGI IMG/M metagenome (GOLD analysis project Ga0114923, IMG submission 89578) | Deep subsurface microbial communities from Indian Ocean to uncover new lineages of life (NeLLi) - Sumatra_00157 metaG | ecosystem: Environmental > Aquatic > Marine > Oceanic > Sediment | place: near... | reverse complement strand
CCAGGCGACCAACTATGTCCAGCAGTATAAATTTATTCGTCTGGACAGCCACGCCGATTATGAGTCGATGATTATGTGTCTGAAGGGCCTGCAATTGGCTTATAACCCGGCTGATTATTTGACGGCCGAGCAGTTGAGAGGCAGCAGGAAACTTCGGCAGCAGTACGAAGAATTGAAACGATGGGCGGTCGAAGCGACGCCTATCAGCACATATACCATCAGCGAGTTTCTCAAGGCTGTCCAGGAGGGGCTGATGAACGAGGGGCATCACCGTCCCGTGCACAGATTGCACTATATTGACTGGGCCTTGGGTGCCATAGATGTTCAGTTGCGAATGTTCAACGAGCAGCTGAAAAAATCCGCTGCATCCGAACGCAAGTAGGACGCATGCCTTTTGTCAGGCCTTCATTTTTCTGCCGGTCGTTTGAGATGTGCTCGGTAAATCTTTTTTCTCTTAAGCCTTCTTATTGCCAGTGCTATCACCTGGTCATGGTCAAATGCCAGCTCTTGGGGCAATTTGTCAATTTCGAACCATCGTGCCTTTGCCGCGTCATCGCCGGCACGTATGCGTCTTTGTCCGCCCGCTGCAATGCCCATATAAACCACCGTGATCTGTCTTCCGCGCGGGTCCCTGCCCACTGCCCCGAAGGTGTGCATCTGTTCCAGTTCTATTGCTCGCAGCCCTGTCTCCTCAGCCAGTTCGCGCGCGGCGGCCGTCTTGAGTTCCTCGTCGATGTCCACAAACCCGCCGGGAAGTGCCCAATTGCCCTTGAAGGGCCCGTTCTTTCGCATTATCAGCAGGACCCTGGCCCTGGAACCGCTGAACGAGAAGACGGCTACGTCCACACTTACCATCGGCCGGGGCCAGTCATAAACATATTTACCTTTTTTGCTCATAAAGCCTGCCTGCTCCTGTCATTGCTGACAAATAACGTACGTTTTTTATGCCTGATAATCAATACTCGATTGCTCAAAACGTTTGTTTCGCTTAAAATTGCCCACTTATGCCGCAGCAGTTCGAAAACATCTTGATAATAAAGCCCAGCAGCCTCGGGGACATTGTTTTGGCATTGCCGGCGCTGTCGGCCCTGCGCAAAAGCTTTCCCGACGCACGGATAAGCTGGCTTATCCGTCCGGAGTTCGCGCCGCTTCTTGAAAACCACCCCCATCTGGATGAGGTCATCATATTTGACAGGAAACTGCAGGCAAAGGCTTGGTATAATCCCCGTGCAGCCGCTTCACTGGTCTCGCTCATTCGACAACTGCGACACCGCCAATTCGATTGTGTAATTGATTTGCAGGGACTTTTCAGAAGCGCGTTTTTCACATTTTGCACCGGCTGCAGGAATCGTTTCGGAATGGGCACTTCGAGAGAGTTGGCGCATATCTTCTACAAAATACAGGTGCCCCAGACACCGCAGCTTATTCATCTGGTGGATTATTTTCTGGAGATTATGCGTCGAGTCGGCGCAAGCGAGACAAGCGTCGAATTTGTTGTTCCGCGTGACGAAGGTGCTGAGGATTCTGTGAGGCAGCTTTTAGAACAGGAAAACCTCAAGTGCGGCGGCTATGCCCTTTTCGTGCCCGGCTCGGTACACGCCGACAAGCGATGGCCCGTGGAGAATTTTGCCGCCTTGGCCGACAGGGTTCGCTCTGACTTTAATTTGCCTGTCATTGCCACTGGAACCCAATCCGAAGTCGGCCTTGTCGAACAGCTAAAGGCAAAGGCTCCGGTTGTAAACCTCGCCGGGCGAACAAGCCTTTCTGAGTTGATAGCACTTCTTCGCTTTTCGAAAATTGTCATCAGCAACGATACCGGCCCGGGACATATAGCGGCCGCTTTGGGCGTGCCGCTTGTAATGCTGTTTGGCCGAGCAAATCCCGCCCGCCTGCGACCCTACGGCAGAGACCAGGCATATCTGGCGATAGAACCTGAATCAAGAGGCTTTGGAATAGAAGATTACAACCCCAGATACAGCGTCCACAACATTACGGTCGAGAAGGTTTATCAAAGGCTGCGCGAGCAACTCGAACCGTAATATCATCTTCAATTCAGCCTTGCGATTTCTTTAAGACCGCGGCGCATCGGCTGCACAGGTCATCATATTCGCTGTCGGAGCCCACGCTCGGCCAGTAGTTCCAGCATCGCTGACATTTGTTGTAGCTGCTCTTCTGTGCTTCGATATTAAGCTCGCCATCGGTTTTTTCGAGTTTTACTTCACTTGCAATACATAATGCGGCGAATTGCTCCAGGCCAAGCTCACCGAGCAAGTCAACCAGTTCATTGTCTGAGCAGTAAATGCTGACCGTCGCTTCCTGGTTGCTGGCGATTTGCTGGTTTTGTCGCAGGCCTTCAAGTACTCGCAGAACTTCGTCACGGAGGCCCATTATCCTGTCCCATTTTGACTGCTGGGCTTTGTAGTCGATTGAGTTGTCCAGTTTTGGCATCGTGGCCAGGTGAACGCTGTCGACGTCCTGCGATTTGAATTCCATTACAGCCCAGGCCTCTTCGGCTGTGTGCACTAAGATAGGTGCCAGCATCCGCACCAGGTAATCCAGAATGTTGTGCATTGCGGTTTGGGCGCTTCGGCGTGACTTACTGTCGGTGGCGTCACAATAGAGTCTGTCCTTGAGCACATCCATATAGATATTGCTCATATCCACGGTGCAGAAATTGTATATCAGCGAAAACACGCGGTGAAATATGAAATTCTCACAGTTTTCCGTAACTTCAGTTAACAGCTTTTCCAACTGCTGCATCGCCCACTTGTCAATCTCGTACATGTCGTTATATGCAACCGCGTTTTTACCCGGGTCAAAATCATTCGTGTTGCCCATCAGAAACCGCAGTGTATTTCTGATTTTTCTGTAGGCGTCCTGCGTTCGGCCTATCAACTCATCATTACAGCGGATATCCTCCTGATAGTTTACGCTGGCCACCCACAGCCGCAGAATGTCGGAACCATATTTGTTTATTTTCTCCTGGGCGTTGACGTAGTTGCCCAATGACTTGGATTGTTTCATCCCCTTTTCATCAACCGTAAAACCGTGCGTCAGAACAGCTTTGTACGGCTCGGTGGCGAACGAGCCTAAAGCGGGCAGCAGTGACAACTGAAACCAGCCGCGGTGCTGGTCGGAGCCTTCAAGGTACAAATCCACCGGGATGGACCAGCCGGCCTTTTTAGCAACACTGTACCAGCTGCAGCCCGATTCGAACCAGACGTCAAAGATGTTCTGCTCTTTTTCGAGGTCATCGAAGCTGAAACCTTCAGGCAAATTGAAATCTTTGCCGAGAATCTCACGAGGTGTGTCTGTAAACCAGCTGTTCGAACCTTTCTCGCCGATGTGTCTGGCGACGGCCAGAACGGATTCTTTGGTCAACAGCGCCTTTTCTTCGGAGTTGACAAACACCGGTATTGGAAGTCCCCAGCTTCTCTGTCTGCTGATACACCAGTCCGGCCGGGATTCGAGCATTCCCTCGATTCGTTTCTGGCCCCAGCTGGGTATCCACGTTACTTTTTTGACTCTCTCCAGCGCCAAATCCCGCAGGCTTTTCTCCACGCCTGATAGTTGTTTGTCCACACCGATAAACCACTGCTCGGTTGCCCTGAAAATCACCGGGCCCTTGCTGCGCCAACAGTGCGGGTAACTGTGTGTAATTTTGTCCTCTGCGAACAGCAGGCCCTTATTTCGCAGACAGCCGTTTACCTTGCTATCGACTTCAAGCACGTTCTTGCCGACAAGCCAGTCGGGTACGGTGTCATCATAACAGCCGTCCGCCTTGGCTGGCGAATAAATCGCAAGGTCGTACTTCTGACCTGACATATAGTCTTCTATGCCGTGCCCCGGTGCCGTATGGATCAGCCCGGTGCCGTCCGTTGCGGTTACATATTCGGCGCAGATGACCATATAAGCGTCTTTGTCCGTGGGATTTCCTTCGACAAAAGGATGGCAATATCGAAGGCCTTCGAGTTCACTGCCGTTGACGGTCTTTTCGCTTACGGAGTATTGTCCCTCTGCCAGATTTGCTGCTTCTACTGCCGCCGCAATCCGGTCCGTTACCAGTATCGAGACGAATCTGGTCCCGTCTTTTTCATAGCTTAAAGCTGCGTACTCCAGCCGGGGATGTACCGCAACCGCCAGATTGGCAGCTAATGTCCAGGGCGTGGTCGTCCATATCATAAAGCAGACTTTCGAATCGGCGGCCTGGGCGGCACTGACAAGTCCGGTCTCAACCAGCCTGGCTACGCTTTGTTCTTTAATCGGGAAGTTTACAAAGATACTCGGCGAACAGATGTCCTTGTATTCGAGCTCAGCCTCAGCCAGTGCCGTTTCACAGCCGACCGACCAGTGGATGGGCTTTAGCTGTTTGTAGACCAGGCCCTTGTCGACCAGTTCGGCAAAGACCTCAAGGATGCCGGCCTCGTACTGCGGCTTGAAAGTCAGGTATGGATTGTCGAAGTCGCCGAAGATGCCCAGTTCGCGGAACTGCCTGCTCTGAATTTTGATGTACTTGCTTGCGTATTTCTGGCAGCGCTTGCGGATTTCGAGTTTGTCCATATCGAGGGCCTTGCTGCCTAATTCATCCATCACCTTCGCTTCAATCGGCAGGCCGTGACAGTCCCAGCCGGGCACATAAGGTGCATCAAAGCCGGTCATTGTCTTATATTTGACAACAAAATCCTTGAGGACCTTGTTTATGACATGGCCCATGTGAATATCGCCATTGGCATAAGGCGGCCCGTCATGCAGTATATACTGTGGTGCTGCGGCCCTTGCCTTTCTGGTCCTGCCGTAGATATCGTCTTTTGCCCAGCCTTTGCGCATTTGCGGCTCACGCTGGACAAGATTCGCTTTCATCGAAAAAGCAGTCTTCGGCAGATTCAGTGTGTCGCGGTAACCTTTGTTCTTTTTCTCTGACATCTGGACATCCTCAAAAAGTTATCAGGTCCAAAATGATAATCGAGTTACTGTATATAGTCAACTTTTCAACTGCTATGAGCAGTCAACAAAAAAGCCTTCCAGAAATTACTGCCCTGGAAGGCTTGAACACACACAAATGGCTTCCTCAGGGCAGCTTCATTCTGTTCTGTATAATAATGATAATCGTGCCGCTAATGATACCCGCCACGTTGCTTGCCGCCGGCAAACCAATACGCCCGACTGCGCCGATTCGGATTTTTCTGACTGAGTTATTCATAAGCCTTTGTCAAAGTTACAATTCCGTAACGCTTCTTCTACCGGAATAATCGGCTGATGTCAAGTGCAGGTTTAGAAATTGAATGAATCAGCGCATAATACAGCCAAATATTTCGAAATTGCAGATTGTCAGTCTATTGCCTGACGAGAAAGATACTTCCGCGTAAAGGGACAAGCGTTGATACAGACCCCGCAGACGGTAGCTTCCAATCCGATGTCGCCGCACTGTCGCTCGGCCGTTTCGCGACAGATGTATACATCGACTAATTCTTCTCTTTCGCAGCCGGCCCGCCACGAATTGCCCGTCAGTGCGCCGGCGGGACAATGCACCACGCATTCATTGCAGTTGCCACATCGACATTTGTCAATCGGTTGACCGGTATCAATTGGCGCATCGGTAAGGACCATCACCAGCCGAACGGCCGAACCGAACGACTCTGTTATCAGCAGATTCGACTTTCCTACCCAGCCTAATCCCGCCCGCGTCGCAACCGTCTTATGCGGCAGGCCACTGGCCAGGCCCGTCAAGCCTGCCAGCTTGACTGTGGGTTCCGTCGCAAAGGCGTTGTGACCTTTTCCTTCGAGAAACTCGACCGTATCGCGCGCCATCCGGCTCAACAGATTATTTACCATGTTGTATTCGGCAAAGTAGGCTTTGGTAGGGCCGTTTACTATTTGGCCTATTACGGCAGGTTCAAGTGCGACCGCGATTGAAACGGCTCGCGGCATCGACCGACGAATATCTGCCGGCAAGGAGATTAAATCAGCAAAACCGACAAGTGCCGCGCCTGCCTCAACGAGCGTTCTTTCTATTTCTGTGTTTACCGAACCCATATTATTGATACGACGTCACATCAGATTGTTAAACGAGTCCGGCCCGGGTCCGCTTCTAAGCCTGCTCGAGGAGGTTGACGGCCTTTTCGGCGTCTTCGCGGCTGTCCATGCCTATGTAAAGGATGAACCTTGCTCCGAGCACGGCCACGGAAAGCCCTCGCAGGTTGATATCCACTGCGGCGAGCTTTTGCGTTATTTCGGCTGCGACGCCGGGCCTGTTGTCTCCCTCGATGCGCACCGAGTGAATGCTGCTGCTGACGTTGAAGCCTAAGGACGCGGCTGCAGCAATCTCTCTGTCTCCACGCAGCGGGGTGACAAATAGTACACCCGTGCCTGGCTCTTCCGGCGCCCGCCTTGCGATGATAAAGTCAAGGTCGGCACCGGCCTCCCGCAAGCCGGTAAGTACCCGCGCCAGACGGCCCGGCTTGTCTTTAATGCTTGCGGCCCACACATTCACACGTTCGACAATCAGCTCCATAATTCTGCCCTCCGTTTCGGCATTAATAGTTTTTGTTACCTTGCTTATTTTGCCTTGTAACGGTCCTTTTGATTGAAGAATGAAATATCGGCATAGCCTGCATATATTTTTCCGGAGTGCTTCACGCCTTTCGGTATAAAGTAGCGGTCGCCTTTTGTGTATGTATGTTTAGCCCCATCAATTGTCAAATCAATCCTTCCTTCCAGGACCACGCCCCACTGAGCTTCGTGTGAGTGTTCCGGTAATTCAACATCTCGGGTAAATTCCATAAAAATGATTTGATTATTCTGAGATTGGGAAAGATAAGCTTTAATTCCATCCAACGGAATATCAGCTTGCGGCAAATTTCTAATAGGCTCAGGAAATACTTCTGACATAATTATTACTCCAGCTTTAACTCTATGAATTTTGCCTCTTTTATTGGGTCGCAGTGATTGGGCTTGATTTCCTTAAATCCAAGAGACGCGTGTAGCGATTGTGCCGCCTGCATTGAGGAGACGGTATCACCTCGTATTGCAGAGTAACCCATTTTTCGAGCTTCGGCAATGATAGCTTCCATCAACTTTCTGCCGATCTTAAAACCTCTAAATTCCGGCCTGACGTATAACCTTTCTCCCTTACATATATCGTTGCTTAGTTTTCGAATTGCCACACAGCCGGCTACTTTGTCTTGATATTTTGCCAGTAATAGACATCCAGTTGGCGGGGCGTATTCGCCGGGAAGGTCGGCAAGTTCTTTTTCAAAGTCCTTGTAATATTCGATAAGCCAGGGCAAATCTGCATATTCACAAAGCTCTCTTTTTAAAAAATCCAGGTATTCCCCGAAAAGCTTTTTAGCAATCTCAATATCTTCGTTTGCCTTAGCTGGATAAATTCTTAGCATAACCATTACTCTATACTATTCAGTATCGGGTGTAACTCGTTCAAGTTACTGGTTTCGTAATCCGGTTTGGCTGTGTTGTCACGTTCTTTCTTATCGCGGTTCAGCCAAATAGCTTTGACCCCGGCCAGGTAGTCCTGAACGCCGGAGACTATCATACATATACCGATACCGCTGATGCAAGGGCGCAGAATCGCTGCTTATCCGGTCCATTCGAGAACGGTATCAATCATTGCCTTGTATTGCTCAAAGCAGACCTCGCCCTGGCCATAGATGTAAGGCGATGCGGTAACGCTGACGATAAGGCCTTTCTTGTCGTCGAACGTATCTTTGATGAGTTGCTCGGTTTCAGCGCGGATTTCGTCCGCTGTTACCTCGTACATACGGTTGATTTGAATGTTGCCTTCAATGCACAGTTTGCCGCGGGAAATCTCTTTGGCTTCTTTGGCTGTGATATCTCCCATCGGCGGGGCCTCGAACGGATGCAGCACGTCTGTTCCCATATCGATAAAGCTTTGCAGCACCTTCTTTATCGAACCGTGACAATGGATATGCATTCTGCCGCCGGCCTCGTGAACCATATCAATTATAGGCTTGTCATATTTAACGTTGAAATCGTCAAAGTCCTTCGGCCCGTGGAAGGGCGGTGCGACCAGTTCTTCTCCGAGAAGATTGAAATAGGGCCCGATTCCTTCGCTGAGCAGGTACTTGAGCCGATTTATGATGATATTCATCTGCCGTTCGCACAGGGCGTGAATGATGTCTCTTTCCAGGGCGCTGGCCAGTGCAAAGTTCTCTGAGCCAAAAAGTGCCGCTGCTTTTCCTGCCGGGTTAATCCACAAACTGACGTCCGCTATGCCGGTATTGCCGAGTTGCTTTTGGAGCTCGTAAAACATGGAAACGTCTTTGCGAACTTCCGGCATTGGAAGTGACAGGTACTTCTCGGCGTCCTGGCGATTTTTTAACAGATACTCTTCGTGCATTTTCGGCTGGTCCTTGGCCTGGGTCTTTATCCTGGCCAAATCCGATTTTCGCAAGTCGCCCTTTGGCGTGTGCAGGATTGTTATCTCACGGACAAGCTCATCGTTATAGGGTCCTTTTGTAACCTCCATAGGGTAGGGCGAGTCGAGCTCGAACGTATTCCATTCCAGTTTCAGTTCGCTGTGCTGGCCAAGGTATGCCTTAAGCTTGTCATAACTCGGGTCATTGGCCGGAAACAACCTTCTGCTGTAAACGGCCGGCCTGTCCAGTTCCTCGTGATAGTAGCATCTGCGCAGCCTTTCCTTGCGATTCATTGAATTGATTCTCCTCGTTTAAGCCCGATCATCCTCGGAATTTTAACGGGTTTTTTCGTCTTTTTGGAAATGCGCTTTTCTGATTATGTACCCTTCAAGCGAACCTGTACCGAGAAACAAAACCCTTTGCACTCGGCAGTGAAAAAAACTATAATAAATTAGTATTGTAATAGATTGGTGGTGGGAACCGAAAGTTTAAATATATATGAAAAAACCGCGTAATTATCAATGGACGGAAAAATTTTTACTGGTATTGATTTTTTGTTCTGCGTGTTTTTTGCTTCTCGGCAATCTCGGAAATCAGTATCTCTGGCAGGATGAGGCTCAAACTGCCCTGGTAAGCAAGACAATCCTCGAGCACGGCGTTCCGCGCGGTTACGACGGCAAAAATTTTTTCTCACAGGAGCTCGAAGCCGAGTATGGCGAAGATTACATCTGGAAATGGCACCCCTGGCTGTCGTTTTACGTGTTGGCGGCCTTCTTTAAGGTCTTTGGCATCGGCACTTTTGTCGCCCGGCTGCCCTTTGCTTTGTTCGGCATCGCTACTGTCTTTTTGACCTATGCCTTTTGTAAGAGGTTATGGCAGAGCAGAGCCGTCGCGGCTGTCGCCGCATTGCTTTTGCTCACTTCAGTTCCGTTCCTGCTGCTATCAAGGCAATGTCGTTATTATAGTCTGGTCAGCTTCTTTTGTTTGTTGAGTCTATATGCGTACATCCGTCTTTTGGAAGGGGGGAAACTTGCGCCGGTTACTTTGTTTTTTTCGTCCAGTCTCGTTTTCCACGCCAATTATATGTATTTTGTACCCTTGATTGCTGCGGTCATCCTGCATTCGCTGCTTTTTCACCGGCGTCGGCTAAGGGCTGTATTGTTGATTTTAGGGCTTGTTGTGCTCATAAATATCCCCTGGATTGTCTGGTTTGCAACAATGAGATACGGTCCAAGCTATGGCGCCCGAATGTTTAGCACCGAAAGGCTGATATTGTTCACAAAGGTTTATCTTGTTAAGATTGGCTTGTACATGCTTCCACCTTACCTGTTGTTGATTGCTTTGTTGGCGGTCGTAGGCAACAGGGTTGCAACCGGACATTTTGTTTCGCGTAGCCGCATATTCTGGCAAAAGCTTCTTCTGCTGCTGTTTTTCGTCTTTTTCAGCATTATTGTTGTGATATTTACAAGTTCCGGCCCTTTTCTGCGTTTTCTTGCCCCGTTGATCCCTATCTTCGAAATATTAATCGCGTTTTTGATTGTCGCGGTTGCCAGATTCCACATTGTGTTTTCAATTGCGGCTATAGCCATTCTTGTATTTACAAGCAGCATTGCCGACTTCTTGTACGAGATAACTCACGATTATGATGGACCGATCGAAGGTATTGTCAATTATCTGAACGAAAACGCCAGCGATGACGATGTGGTTGCAATAACTTACGGCGATATGCCTTTGAAATTTTACACCAATATGAGAATCGTTGGAGGACTGACCGGCCAGGAGCTTTCGCCCGCCAGGCAGGCAGAATGGGTGGTCCTGCGCAAATATACGATTTGCGAAAAAGATGCCGCAGTCAGACAGTATTTACGACAGAACGTCCCATGGCATAACTACGAAAAAATTGAAATTGATTACCCCGATATCCCTTTTGAAAACAGGGAAGAACCGGACCAGCATAATTTCAAAACGGTCACTGACGCGGAGAAGGTTTTCATGTTCAGGAAAATCAGGTGACCCCTGTTGCCTGAAAGAACGGCCGGTGGTTGCTTCCTCGGGCGTACTTCACCATTCGGTGCTGGCTGTTTTTTCGGTCTTTTCCTGCGCACGATTCGCCGAAGCTGTTTTTGCACTTACTAAAGGTGGGTCAGGTAGGGGCTTATTTGAGGTGGAACCAGTTATACATACTTGAAAATACGTCCCTGCTCAGAGCAAGTTCGGTGCAGGTTATCATAACAACGAGCACTGTGAGAACAGCCAGGGGATTTATTCGGGCCTTGATTTTTGACAGCAGGCAGTGCAAACCATCAAGATATATCAGGCAAAACGGCACCAGCGAACCCGATATCAGCCGTCCGGAAGTTAGAAAAGGCTGCTGTCGGGATGGATACGGCCACCTGCCGAAGTCATACCGTATTGATATGGCGATAAGCACGACAACTGAGACAATGATAGTACAGAGACTTAAACGAAGTGCGAAGCGGTATTTCTTCGTTGCCGGCGTGTTGGTGCGGCCTGTTCGGCATGCTGAAAAAAAGAAAAAAACCGCTGTTGAGATGACATAAAAGGTATCCGTAATTGGCGAAGCAATTCTTTGGCCGTGCCAGACGAATTCACCTCGCCAAAATGTTTTAATCAATTCAGACAGGAAGAAAACGCTCCCGTCAAATGTAAAAATCGGATGTTGCAATATGTGCGTGAGCGGTTTTGGGCTCCAGCCTTTCCATCGTGTGACCTCGTCGATGCCGGTAAGGCTGCCCCAAACAGTGTAGCTTCTTGTTAGCCAGATGCCTATCGGCGCCGCAACGGCCAACAAAAGCACAACGAGCTTCCAGAAACGCTGGAATTGTCTGTCGCGCAGGATATGCACAACCTCGAGGCCTACGACAATTCCGAGCAGAGCGAGTACGCTGATATTTGTAATTTTTATCATGAACGTCGTGGCCACAGTAAGCCCAGCTGTCAGATAATAGATGTGGCCTTTGTTCTCGAGACTCAGTTGTATCAGCATTAGAAAAGACAGCGCCGATATCAGCGGCGAGAGTGAGTCATTGGTGATGGCGTAGAAGCAATCCTGAGGGAAAAAGGCCGCAAGCAGCGGCAGCCCTATCCGCCGCCAGTCCTGCTGTCGATATAGTATTTTGGCAATTTCGTATGACACTATCACGAGCATCACATAAAGCGGCACATTAAGAAATCTTATCCAGTACAGAAGCCGTCCGCCTGTGATGCCGAGTACCCGTCCTGCGGCCGTCCATAGTCCCGCAGCCATATAATACGACGGCATCGACCAGCTTTCATGGTTGGTAATTCGCTGCTTCCATGCAACCAGCACCTTAAATTTCTCCGAGTTGATGGCGTAAGGGTCTGTCCAGGGCGGCGGGACGGACCCGCCCGGAAATTCCTGCGGCTCCAAATTGTACTCAGGGCTGCCGTACAGGATAATGAATTCGCCGGACTGCTTGTCGAATTTCTCCAGCGGCCGGCGAGGAACACGACCCTGTGAGTACTTGTTTACGAGGTCAAAATGGGCCTCCTCGTCGACATTGTTGAACAGAGGAAATGCGGCATTGAACAGAAAGAGTCTGCACGCCGCGATTAAACAAAGCCCGGCGACGACGATACTTTGATGCCGGCTCTCGCCGGAGATGGACTTGTCAGCAGGTTTGTCAATTTTCATCGTGCTAATGCCACGATTATAGTCGGCCCCGGCACAGTGTCAATATATTGGGCATCCACGAGATATTCGGCTGGTCTACCGCAGCGGATTGAGTTGCAACAGATAAACTTTCCCATCAGCCGAAAAACTGCTATAATTGTGCCCAATGTTTAATAGTAAGAAAGTTGTTGTGACGATGCCGGCCTATAACGCCGAGCAGACGCTGCGCAAAACCTATGACGAGGTGATGTCGCAGGGCATTGTGGATTTGGTGATTGTGGTTGATGACGCCAGCCAGGACAAGACCGCGGCTGTGGCGAAAAAACTGCCCAACACGGTTGTCCACATCCATCCGGACAATCGCGGCTACGGCGGCAACCAGAAAACATGTTACAGACTCGCCCTTGACAACGATGCCGACATAATCATCATGGTCCATCCTGACTACCAATACACGCCAAAGCTTATACCTGCTATGGCCTCGATGATAGGCAACGGCCTATACCACTGTGTGCTTGGTTCAAGAATCCTCGGCGGCTATGCCCTCAAAGGGGGCATGCCATGGTGGAAATACATCGCCAATCGCTTCTTGACACTTGCTGAAAATATCCTGACCGGAGCCAAACTCTCCGAGTACCACACCGGCTACAGGGCTTTTTCAAGACAGTTAATTGAGCAACTGCCGCTCAAGCAAAATTCCGATGATTTTGTCTTCGACAACCAGATGCTGGCCCAGATACTCTGGTCCGGTTACACCATTGCCGAGGTCAGTTGCCCGACCAGATATTCCCCCGAGGCTTCCTCGAT